>OLQR01000231.1_pt1 | contig 47060 bp, 45 predicted proteins | sample 1671881 | NCBI WGS metagenome assembly OLQR01 (sample SAMEA3136623, study PRJEB25190) | human gut metagenome | biome: human gut; feature: human-associated habitat; material: faeces | place: Austria | collected 2013 | reverse complement strand
CTTAACCGGAAATACGCATGGTATTTTCCGCGGAAGTGTTGGAAATACTGGATTTATAAACAGAGTTTGGGGCAAAATCACTTCTACAAGTAACACGCAAGCAACATACAAGAAGCGATTAAATCTGATTAATGGCTTCGACCAGCGCAGGCACATCCAGATGCGTGTAAATCCGTTCTGTCAGGGACATAGCGCCGGAATGACCGACAATTTTTTTGATGGTAGTCTGATCGACATGTGCTTCGGCGAGCAGGGAAATCGTGGTGTGCCGGCAGCAGTGAGGTGTATGATCGATGTGCAGACGAAACATCAGAGGCTGGAAAACATTGTGGTAATACATATAATAGGTAAAATGCTGGCTGTCCAGAGTATGGATGAGATATTCACAATCGGAACAGTCATGAAACCAGCGCTGGTAAAAGGGGAGTACTTTGTCAGCAATCGGAACTTTTCGAATGCCGTTTTCGGTTTTGCTGTCAATGACATCAAAATATTGTTCGGACAGATGAACGTTTTCTTTTTTCAGATCCAAAAGCTCTGAGACGCGGACCCCATTGTATATCAGCATGAGGACTGTCTGGCAATAGGGATCGTTTTTGTGTTTCCACAGGAGAGCAATTTCAGAAGTGGAAAAACAGCTTCGTATGTTTTTATTAGGATTCCGGTCTTTGTATTTCGAGATATTTACATAGGCAGAATAATCTTTTGAGACAATTTCGTGCTTCATGGCATAAGAATAGAGCTGGTTAAAAAGAACACGGATTTTTTTCAGGGTAGGATAGTTTTTGCCACAGTGATCAATCACCTGCTGTAAATCATTGAGTCTCAAATTGTGAAATGGCATATCAGCAATGTTTTCACAAGTGGCAAAGGCCGCCCGATAGCCTTTGATGTTGGAGTGGGAAATGGTAGGAAACTTTTCTTCGGACCATCGGAGATAAATTTCCCGGAAGGTTAATTTCAGCGTTTCCCCATCGATGGGATAATTGTTGTAACGTGCCAGGATCTGCAGAGCTTCTGACCGGGTAGGAGCGTACCCCAGAATCTGGTAGTGCTGGATGCGCTTTCCCGTGATGTCATTGATGTGCCAGCCCGTAGTGATGCGTGCTGCATAGGGTCTTCTTCTGTTGCCGGAGAGTTTTACGACTCCGCCGTATCCGTTTGGTAATCTCATTTTTCTTCCTTTCGTGTGTAAAAATTTATATTATCGTGTCAATCATACACATTTATTTGTTAAATTTTTAAGTAACACACAAGTAACAAAAAAGTGTTTTTACCTATATAAAAAGAAAAATAAAATCGACATGCCGGAATGATTGAAAAAAAACGAAATTTGGGGTATGATTATAGGCAATGAAACATAAGGAGAAAATAATCTTGAATACGAATGGAAACAAAAACACGTTAAAAGCAAATAAGATATTGATTCCCATTATTTTGTTGATCGGATTTATTCCAATCATTGTGCATTCTTTTGTTTATGATACAAATCTGGCACAGTTTGACTGGTATCCGGAGAGTGCAGCAAAGCAGACGGACTTCTTTTTTGCATGGAAGATGATTGCGATCATCCTTGTGGGAGTTGTAATGCTCGCAATTTTACTGATCCGGTATTTGAATAAAAAGGAGTTTGCATTTGAAAATTCCTTTTATTTTCTGATGGTGTATGCATTGTTTGTTGCAATGTCTGCCCTGTTTTCCAGTCACAAATACTGGGTGGCACATGGTACATATGAACTTTTTGAGCCTGTATGGGTTGTATTTGTCTATATGATACTGTGTTATTATGTCTATAATTATGTACAGGAAGAAAAACAGATAGAGGTAATCCTGCGCTGGTCCGGCATTGGAATCGCAATTGTTACTCTGATTGGATTTTTCCAGGTCTTTGGATTGGATTATTTTAAGACATCTCTGGGCAAACATCTGATGACGGACACAAGCTGGTGGAACCAGTTAGATAAGATTTCCTTTAATTTCGCAGATAAGACTGCGTATACGACACTTTACAATCCTAACTTTTTGTCATTTTATTTTGGCATGCTGATACCATTGCTGGTCTGCCTGTTTATTGGGGCGAAAAAGATGTGGCATCGTCTTGTAATCGCAGTCGCAGAGATTTGTTGCATTGTAGCACTGGTTGGAAGCAGAAGTTCTTCCGGATTTATTGCACTGGCAATTGGAGCGGTGATTCTCGCATTGGTTTTGCTCAGCCGGAAGAAAAAATTATTTGCAGCCGGGATTGTTGTAGTTGTCATTGGAGTGATTGCAGCAGGAGTGCTGGCAAATACGACAGGCATCGGTCAAACTCTTAAAGAGACGGTTGTTGGAACCTATCATATGAAAGATCAGTTCTCTTTAAACGATATCAAAACAAACACAGATGATGTGGAACTTGATATCTGGAACAATCCTCTGTATGTGTCCTATGATCTGGGGAGCGACGGTGTAATCACCGTGGTATGCAAAGATGCAGATGGTCAGGAGATTCAGACAACAGAGGTAGATCAGGAAAATCATATTTTGGCCCTCAATGATGAACGGTTTGCAAATATACAGATTCAGCCGATCATGTTTACCGATAATACAGCAGGAATAAAGATGATCATAGATGGTGTCGAATGGGATTTCTCAAAAAATGATACGGACGGATATGAATATCTCAATCCAGCAGGAAAATTAGTGAAGTTTGAGAATCCGAAGGTTTCAAACGTATTTTTGGATGATGCAATGAGCAATCGAGGACATATCTGGAATAAAACAATTCCGCTTCTTGGAAAGCATGCTTTTATGGGGAGTGGGGCAAATACTTATATGTTTGAAGTGCCACAGGAAGATTATATCAGTCAGAACTATGTCTACGGTGCAAACAGCTATGACGTAAAAGCCCATAGCTGGTATCTGCAGCAGTGGGTGGAAACCGGATTACTCGGTACTCTGGCACTTCTGGTATTTCTGTTCTGGTATCTGGTACAGTCGGTACGCATTTACCGCAGAGTGGATCTGCACGAGAGTATCAGCTGGGTTGGATTTGGATTATTTGCGGCAGTGCTGGTGTACATGATTGCAGGTATTGCAAATGATTCCAATGTATGTACCGCTCCGGTATTCTGGGGTATGCTTGGTCTGGGGCTTGCAGTGAACCGGATGCTCGTAAAGAAAGAAAATCTCTTTGTTAAAGAAACGGTTTCTGCGGAAAGTGATACTGCCGTAAAACAGAGTATTTCAAGGGCAGCAGAGAGTGCAAAAGCAGATACCGCGCAGACGGTACAGAATACTCAAGGGGCTGGAGTGACAGAATCCTCGGTCAGGAAGAAATCATCGAAAAAACAATCGAGAAAACAGAGAAAGAATCAAAAATAACAGATTGAAATTATGAAAAAAATCATTCAAGATAAACAATTACTGATCAGACGGATCTTTCTGATGTGCTACGACGTGCTTGCAGTGTTTGCTGCAAGCATAGTTGCGTTATTGATTCGATTTGATCTGAATATTATGAACGTGCCGTTTCAATATCTGGATGAAGTGTGGAGAGCGCTTCCTTTTATGATCATTGTTACGCTGGTCATTTTCTGGCTGCTCCGGCTGTATTCCAGTCTCTGGAGCTATGCGGGAGCACTGGAAATGATGTATGTGGTTTCAGCATGTATTCTGGATACCGTTGTTGTGACAGTGCTGATATTGCTTCGGAACTGGGGGGATATGTACCCGGTGCCAAGAAGCTTTTACATTCTGTATGGATTGTTTCTGTTTGTATTTGTCATGGGATGCAGATATTCTTACCGCGGACTGCGTGTGCTTCGCAATATGCGCAGAGCCGGTGTGTACAGACGGAATGTACTTGTGATCGGAGCAGGGGATGCAGGAAACCAGATCATCAAAGAAATCAACAACAGCCGCTATGTGAAAAAGAAGGTTGTTGGTGTGATTGATGATGACCGGAACAAGATCGGCAATTATATTCATGGAGCGAAAGTCGTAGGAGATCGGAGCGATATTCTGGAAAAAGTCGAAGAACTGCATGTGCATGAGATCATCATTGCCATGCCATCGGCCACGCAGAAACAGATCAAGGGGATTCTTGATATCTGCAAAGAAACCGGATGCACATTGAAACGTCTGCCCGGCATTTACCAGCTTGTAAACGGCGATGTCAGCGTCAGCAAATTAAAAGATGTAGATGTCAATGATCTTCTTGGGCGGGATCCGGTGACGGTTGATCTGCAGTCCATCATGGATTATGTTTCTGGAAAAATCATAATGGTTACAGGGGGCGGCGGCTCTATCGGAAGCGAATTGTGCAGGCAGATTGCCGCACACAGGCCAAAACAGCTGATTATTGTGGATATTTACGAGAATACGACCTATGATGTGCAAAACGAACTGAAAGTCCGGTTTCCGGAGCTGGATCTTGTTGTGCTGATCGCATCCGTGCGGAATACGAATCGTATGAACTGGATTTTTGAACATTACAAGCCGGAGATTATCTATCATGCAGCGGCACATAAGCATGTGCCTCTCATGGAAGAGAGTCCGAACGAGGCAATTAAGAATAACGTGCTTGGCACATGGAAGATTGTGCAGGCGGCAGATCGGTACGGGGTGAAGAAATTTGTGATGATTTCCACGGATAAGGCAGTCAATCCAACCAATATCATGGGTGCCAGCAAGCGCATCTGTGAGATGATCATTCAGACCTATAACCGCAGATCGAAGACAGATTTCGTAGCCGTGCGTTTTGGGAATGTGCTTGGCAGTAACGGAAGTGTGATTCCGCTGTTCAAAAAACAGATTGAGCGTGGAGGTCCGGTCACGGTTACCCATCCGGATATCGTGCGGTATTTTATGACAATTCCGGAAGCGGTATCTCTGGTGCTGCAGGCGGGCACCTATGCCAAAGGTGGAGAAATTTTTGTTCTGGATATGGGAGAGCCGGTCAAGATTCTGGATCTGGCAAAGAACCTGATTCTTCTTTCCGGTCACAAGCCGGATGAAGATATCCATATCATTTTCACAGGACTTCGCCCGGGAGAAAAACTTTATGAAGAGATGCTGATGGATGAAGAAGGGATGCAGGATACCGCAAACAATCTGATTCATATCGGTAAACCGATTGAGCTGGATGAAGAAAAATTCATGCAGCAGTTGGAAGAATTAAAAGAGTACGTTGTGACAGAACCGGAAGACATCCGGGAGTGTGTCAAGAAAATTGTGCCGACGTATCACCCGGAATTGGCGGGGGAGAATAAATAGGTAAAAATAGAACGGCTATCAATGACAGCAATTCCGTGCATGGCACGTGAATTGCTGTTTTGCTTTTTACAGATGAAACGTATTGCGGGGATGTCTGGTAGTGAGGATGGCACGCTGCTTTGACATGGCAACATGCGTATAGATTTCTGTGATATGAATGGAACTGTGACCAAGCATTTCCTGTATATAGCGGATATCGACATCCGCTTCTAAAAGGCTGGTAGCAAATGTATGCCGGAACATATGCGGTGTAATATGCTGTTCAATTGCAGCAAGAGAAGCATATTTGTTGATCATCCGCCGTACCGACTGATCGGATAATGCCGTTCCGTTTAGCGTCGCAAAGAAATGCTGGCAGGTTTCCATCTGGGGGAGAAATTCATTGCGGTATTCCGACAGAATCTGTATGACCTCGTGGTTTCCGATCTGAACAATTCGTTCTTTGGAACCTTTTCCGTAGATCAGGACTGATCCATCGTACAAATCGATGTCACAGATACGCAGAGCGCATAATTCGGAAATCCGTATTCCGGTTGCAAATAAAAGTTCTATGACAGCGGCATCCCGCAAAGCGTTTTTTCTCTGATAATCCGTTTTGGCGATGGTGCGCTGCTCATAGATCGTAGATAAGAAAATTTCGATCGTGTGCAATGGAATGGTTTTCGGCAAAATCACAGGTTCGCGGAATTTGATCTGCACCTTGTTGAAAGGATTCCGGGCGATGATTTCTTTATATTCCAGGTAGTGAAAAAGAGCTTTGACCGAGGCAATCTTTCTTTTTACGGTTTTGGGTTTGTACTTCTGGTGCAGACTGCCAATATAATTTTCCAACAGATCCGGTGTAATATCAGAAACATCCCTGCATGAAAAAATGGCATAAAATTGCTGAAGGTCGATGCGATATGCTTTCAGAGTCTTGGAATCCAGACGTTTTTGGTGACGGCAGTGTTCCAGATAGTTGTTGATGTGTGTCTGTAAATTATTCATGGGTGGTCTCCTTTGTATATGAAGTTTTGTTTAGGAGTATATGGTACATGAAATGGGGGAGATTTTGTTGGATAAGGCAAAATTTGAAAAAATTGTACAATATGTAACAATTACATGGATAGAACAGTGGTGTTTCCTGTATCAGTATGGGTGGGAAAGGGTATGGGATAGACTTCGGGGAAATACAGAATGTGGATGTCGAAAGCTGATGTTTTGATGGGAAAACGGTGAGATTAAACAATAAATTGCCGTTTAAATAAGAAAAATGGATTAAAATAAGGGATTATGTTATAATTTTTGGAAAAATGTGATATAATCCTTGATGTAATAGAAGAAGTACTTGAAAGATAATAAATAGTTATCCATTTATTCTAAATAATGGGTAAGCTTATATTAAGAAATACTAAAGTTTGGAGAGATATATACATATGATTTCAACATGTTTTGTAATAATGGGCTTTAATATAAAAACAAATGAAGATGGAAAAGAATACAATTTAGATCTCTCGTATTCTGAAATAATTAAACCAGTATTAGATTTTTATAAATTAAATTATGTGCGAGCAGATGAAATTATGATAGCAGAAATGATTGATGATTCAATGTACAAATTTCTTTTGAGCGCAGATTTAGTGATTGCTGATATAACAACTTTGAATGCAAATGCTCTCTATGAATTGGGAGTTCGTTATGCTCTAAAACCTTATTCTACAATTATAATTGGCTCAACAGATACAAAAATACCATTTGATTTAAGTCATGTAAGGATTTTTAGGTATAAGCATGATGGTGCACAAATAAAACACGATGAATGTATCAAAATAATAGGAAGTTTAAAAACAGTAATCAAAAATATTATGGATAATACTACGCCTTTAATTGATAGTCCAGTATATAAATTTTTATCCAATTTGGAGCCGCCTAGATATAAATATATTAGTGATACAAATTATTTTGAAAATAATATTAAACGATTTAAATCTGAAGAAAGTTTAGGAAGTTTAATTCATTTTGCTTATCAAAAAAGAGATGCAGGATGCTTTAAAGAAGCAATCACTTTATATAAAAAAGCATTAAAAATATCTAAGGACGAGTATATTATTAAGGAAATTGCTGTATGTATGTATCAGGAAGGTACATATCAGTCCTATTACAATGCGTTAAATTTTTTAAATAAAAATATAAAAATAGAAAGTACCATAAATCCAGAAGTGTTAAAAACACTTGGAACAATTTATAAAAATCTTTGGTTAAAAAAAAGAATTACTGAATTCGCGGATCAAGCACTTGCTTGTTATGAAAAATCATTTATACTTTTAAAAACATACAACAGTGGATTAAATTATGGATTTATGCTCTTGGTAATGAGTTATATTAACCAAGAAAGCATAAATCAAAAATTCTATATGTGGTCACAATATATATATAGTAAAACAAAAGAAATATGTTTAGAAAAGTACGATGTAGATGATTATTGGACAAATGCATCTCTTGCTGAATGTTGCCTAGTATTAGACGAAAAAAATGATTATAAAAAATATTTGGAGCTCTCAAAACTGTGCTATTTTGAAACAGAAAAAGAAAAGAAATGGAAAAATGAAAAAACTCGAAAGCAATTAAATGATATCAAAAAAATGATTCAAGAAATAAAATACAATAATTAATATTCTAAATATTTAATTGTTTTATAAGTAGAGGTATGATATTACTTTTTAAATATTCAAAATCAAGAGTATTATTTTTGGCATTAGGAAGTATATAATATTTAATAGGATCAATTGAATTTAAAAGTGCAGTGTCTTTTATTTTTGATTCTTTTATCACGAAAAATGGGAGATTATGAGCAATCGCTAAAGCAATTTCGATATCTAGCCATACACTTGTTGTATAATAATATTCACCATTCTGATCCATATATTGATCTTTTTCATACGCAATACAAAGAAAAAAATCGCATTGCTTTAAGGCATTATTTATTTTGAAAATGGGAGATTTATCTAAAACTTCATTTTGTACTTCAACTATACATATATTGAGCTTATTTAATGTTCTTTTGATATAGTTTAAAATTGTTATTTGCTGTTTGTTTATAGGTTTTGAATAACTTAAAAATAATTTATACATTTTCATCCTCCAAATGTATGCTTCGAATATTTTTTATATATACCAGTTTTTGATGATAGTTATTTTTTAAATATTGAAGGATTTTAGGTTGCAAATATATTTGTTTATATATTGTGATAAAAACAAAATAAAAATTAATTTTTTGAGAGACTGCATTTTTCTTTTTGGGGGTTAGACAATAAGTAATATGCCTTTTTATCATACGAAAAATTCTCACAAAAATATTACAATCAATATAAATAATACAATCACAGTAATCTAATCTTTCTGTAAAGGCATAATTAAAATAGTTTCCATCAATTATAGAGTTTTCTTTTTCAACAAAATCATTAATATCAAATGTTTTATCAACTATCCATGGAGATTCCCAATAATAGGAATCTAAATGAAATACTTCTAAATTCAATAATTTACCTAATTTATTTGAAAAAGTGGATTTACCACTACAGCTTAATCCTAGAACTACAATTGTCATACTCAAATTTTCCCGCAATTTCATAAATTTATTTTGAAGAAATATAAACTTCACCATTGTTTAGAATAAATGGATAACTATTTATTATCCTTCAGATTTTAATATTTGTAGGGACAATACAGTGATAGGTCGGATATTTGTTTTGGGAGGAGGAGATGCCAAATTTTAATCTTAATATGTTATATCTAATTAAGGTTGATCTTAATTTTGTATATTTTCAATTAAGCAAAAATGTTGCCTCCGGCTACAATTATTGCAATATCCCACAAAATGGGGTATGATATAATACATATAAATAGTTGAAAATACGGGGAAAAACTTGGAGGCGGCATGTTTCAAACAATTGATATAAAAGCATATAGGGGATTAAAGAATATTACATTACAAAATCTCAGCAGGGTAAATATTCTTGTGGGAGAAAACAATACCGGAAAAACATCTATATTAGAAGCGATACAGCTTTTAAGAGATCCGGAGGTAGTGGACAATGTTTTGTCAATTGCAAAAAAACGTCAACCTAGGAATATAATGGTGCAAAGTGCAAATTTGATTCCGTTTGATGAGTTTCTTTATTCTTTTCCGGTACAGGGAGAACAAAAGGATATAGTAATTTATGCGACAGATTATGAGTTGAAGAAATGGCATATTGAATTATGTGGAACAATAAAAAAAGAAATTTTTGATAAAGAAGATCTTTCGGAGAGTGAACAGAGAAGATATGATCTTTATTGCGGAGAGGATGGGGAAATCAGTGTTATAAGCGGAAACTTCTTATATATAAGCGAAAATCTGACCTCTGAAAATAACTACTCTTTTCGAGAGACACAATTGAGACCGGATGTGTCTATGAAAGAAACTTTGGACATAAAAAAAGAGAATATGTCAAGAGTGAGTATAGTGTACATTTCACCAATGGATGTATACACCAATCGTGTGCTTAATGCGAATTTTTACAAAGGAATGAGAGTATCAGAAAAAGAAACATTAATTCAGTTGCTGCGGTTATTCGATGAACGTATTATAGGCATAGAAATTGGAATGTTAAATGCAAAGCCAACGATTTTGATTGAGTTGGAAAATATAGGATTGATGCCCGTATCTTTGTTTGGCGATGGTTTGAAAAAAATTCTTACACTTGCGAGCGCAATTGTGAAAACAAAACATGGGATAATTTTGATTGACGAATTCGAAACCGGAATTCATCAGAGAGCGTTGGTACAGGTTGCTGACTGGATTGCATCAGCAGCAGAAGAAAGAGATATACAGATCTTTCTTACTACACATAGCAGCGAGGCTGTCAATGCATTGGTACAGGCTCAAAAGAAACAACAGATAGATATGAGCGCATATCGTTTGGAACATTATATGGGAGATACTTTTGTAAAGCAGTTTCGAAGTGATGAATTACTGGAATTGGTAAATAAACAGGGGATGGATATTTTATGAGAAATTACTTGATTATTGTAGAGGGGGCGCATGATATTGCGGTAATCCAAAAACTGTTGCGTATAAACGGAGTTGATAAAATAGTACATTCTGAACGTGAACTTCCACCTGTCTGGAGACGCACAATTCCAGACAGGTATCCATTTCATGGGGATCGGCTGGAGAGAATCTCTCCAATTCCAAGTTTCGTAAAAAATGAAGAGATATCTGTGGCAATCAAGAATGCCGGCAGTGATAGTGAGATCATGAATGTATTAGTGCAGACATTGAAACTCATGGATATAAGAGAAGTGTTATCATTGGATGGCATTATGTTAGTGTGTGATGCTGATGAGAAAAATGCAAATGATAAGAGAAAAATGATGTTGGATAATATGGGGGAAGGGACTGATTATATATTTGATGAAGATAAAATGACTATGTTATTTTATGGAAGGAAAGAAGTAGAAGTCTATACATATATTTTTCCAGATAATGATGGAAGTGGAAATTTGGAAAATTTATTGATAGATACAGCAAAAATTGTGTATCCACAGCTATTGGATTTTGCAGAAGAGTATGTCGGGAAGGCTGCAACAATTCAGACAACTTTAATGAGAGAACAAGATAAGAATAAGGCAATTGTGGGATGCATTACGAATGTAATGAAACCAGGAAAAGCGAATCAGGTTTCAATTGCAGACAATGACTGGGTATCAGAGAGAACAATAGAGGAAAGTGAGATACTCAGAAGACTAAATCAAGAGATTACGAAAATGTGCAGGTTAGTGTGATATCAGGAAGGAGCAAGTCAGCCATGAAAGGATACCATTACATCAAAAGAGGAATTGATATCATATTAAGTGGGATGGCGATCGTGATCTTATCACCACTCCTTCTTTTTTTATGTATTGCGATCAAACTGGATACACCGGGACCGATATTATTTAAGCAGAAGCGTGTCGGCATCCACCGGAGTTTCTTCCAGATTTACAAATTCCGTACCATGCGGATTGACACACCGAAGGATGTGCCGACACATATGCTGGAGAATCCGGAGCAGTACATCACAAAGGTAGGAAAATTCCTGCGCAAAACCAGTCTGGATGAACTGCCGCAGATTTTTAATATCTTCAAAGGAGAAATGAGTATCGTAGGACCGCGGCCGGCACTGTGGAATCAGGATGATCTGGTAGCAGAGCGTGAGAAATATGGTGCCAATGATGTGACACCGGGGCTGACCGGGTGGGCACAGATCAATGGAAGAGATGAACTGGAGATTCCGGACAAAGCAAGACTGGATGGCGAATATGTCAAACATCTGGGACCATGGATGGATCTGAAATGTTTTCTTGGCACAATTGGATCCGTGCTCATGCACGACGGTGTGGTTGAAGGTGGAACCGGCGAACTGAACAAAGAGGAAGAAGAGACAGAAGCACACAAAAGCGAAACAGCACAGAGCAGCGCAAAAAAGGAAACCATTGCAAAAGACACAGAAGAACGTGAAAAGGGCAGGAGAAAAAAGAAGATTCTGATCACCGGAAGCGGCAGTTATGTGGGAACTTCCGTGGAGGCATGGCTGAGACAATGGCCGGAGTACTACCAGGTTGACACGCTGGATATGAGAACCCAAACATGGCGGACGCACGATTTTTCAGCATATGATGTGGTCTATCATGTGGCGGGAATCGCACATGCAGATGTGGGACAGGTGACGGAAGAAGAAAAGAAGCAGTATTACCGCGTGAATACAGATCTGGCTGTAGAGACAGCCGAAAAAGCCAAAAAGGAAGGCGTGCAGCAGTTTCTCTTTATGTCTTCCATGATTGTATACAGCGGATGTAAGGAAAAGAAAATTACAGAAAATACAATTCCCCAACCATTGAATTTCTATGGAGACAGCAAATGGCAGGCGGATCAGAAAATACAGGCACTGGCAGATGAACGTTTTAAAGTTGTCGTATTGCGCCCACCGATGATTTACGGAAAGGGATCAAAGGGAAACTATCCACAGCTTGCAAAACTGGCAGGAAAGCTTCCACTATTTCCGATTGTACATAATCAGCGTTCCATGCTTTATATAGAAAATCTGGCACAGTTTGTCAAACGGATGATCGACAACGAAGAGACCGGAGTGTTTTTCCCACAGAACGAGCAGTATATCAATACTTCGGATCTGGTGCAGATGATCGCTGTGGTAAAAGGACACCGGCTTGTGATGGTTCCTGGAACGGGCTGGGTCGTCCGGCTGATGAGGAAGGTCCCGGGAAAAGTCGGCACCCTGGCGAGTAAAGCGTTTGGTGACAGTGTGTACGATATGCAGATGAGTGAATATAAGGAAGAATATCGTGTATGCAGCTGGAAAGAATCGGTAAGAAGGACGGAAAAGGCATGAATATTGCATAACAGGAGTAAATGAAATATAATGGAAAATATATAAAATGAGAGGAATTTTACAAAAGTGGCGAAAAAGTTACGGGCAGATCAAAAAAACTATAAAAAAGCATTTCAAAGGCATGCGGATACATATGAAAAGTATATAAATGTCAGTAAAAGCAGCAGATCTTTGATTTTGTGCTACTGTGTTGAATGTGGATTGAAATGTCTTGTGATGAAAAATAATAAATTATATAAAGTAGAGACTGCAAATGAAGAAATAAAAAATGTACTGGGGACACATGATATCCGTGTTTTATTAAATGAGGTCAAACAGGCAGGCAGATATTCTTTTTTTAATATTAGTACAGAATATGGGGATGTTGTATCAATTGCCCAGTATCATCAGATGTGCAGATATGGGATAAACTTAGAAGAAAAGGACAGAGACAAAGAGAAAGAAAATATCAAGACACTTGAGAATATTATGAATTGGTTAAAAGAGGAAATATAGATATGAGATATTATACGTGGAAAGATATAGAAAGAGAATTGCTTGTACAAAGAAAAGGATGGGAGGATACTTTTGACAATATAGAAGTATACCCTGATGAGTTGATTGTTTATTGTTCAAAAGAAAAAGATGATTCTGAAATTATTCAAAAGTTATATGAGGTATTTCCTAAAAATACGGATCGAAATAACAAAAGTATTTTACTTGAGGGGAATAAGCAGGTGATGAAAATCACTATAGAATTCGAGGATGAGGGACGGAATAATAAAATAATTCCGTTGTTTGAGAAAGTGATTTACAGTCGTTCGGCTTATCCGGAAGAACAACTCAAACCTTTACCATGCCCAGTTGTTGCTTTTCATTCCTATAAGGGAGGAGTAGGAAGAACATTATCCTTACTTGCATTTGCAAAAGCCTGGTCAGAAATGCAGGGAGAAAAAAAACTCCTGATTATTGATTCGGATATTGAAGCACCAGGTTTATCCTGGCTACAGGGAAAAATTGATGAAAATGGATTTAGTTATTTAGATCTGCTTACAATGTTACAGGATTCACAGGATATTGAGTCAGTTGTTGAATTTGCAACGGAACAGATAAGAAATTCTGTTATATCAGTAGAAACAAATCAGCAAACCGTTGAACATTTCTTTTTGCCAACGTTACGATATGATGAACAATTGTTTGACATTTATGCAAGCCCGAGTTCTGTTATTAAGGGAAAGGATCGTCAGTACATATTGGCAGAAGTACTTTCTCAGATTGCGGATCGGCTTGGAGTTAATATGACGCTGGTTGATATGAGAGCCGGAATTAGCGAATATTCGGCACCGTTATTGTTTGATCCAAGAGTAAAAAAATATATTGTTACGTCTACATCAGAGCAGTCTGTTATTGGAACCGAGAAACTTTTACAGTATATGGGAAGAGGATTAGCTATTACAGAGGATGCAAATTTACCAACCGTATTTTTGGGAATGATTCCGCCTTCTATCAGTCTGAAAGAAAAAAATGATATTATTACAGAAATTGTGGAATGCTTTAAAAGTAATGAAAAAGAAGAACAATTACTTGATAATTTGGTCGTGGAACTGCCATTTGCAAGCGAATTGATACATTTAACAGATCTTCAGCAGATATTAACACAGATTGAAGGCAGGGATATGTATAAAGAAATTAAAAAAGTGGTTCAATCGTATCTTGATGATCCGATAGAAAATGACAATATTAATTTTGATGAATACCGGAACAAAGCTTTGCAGGAGATATGCACATTTGCTAATAAGCAAATCACAGCAGAATCCAATCATGCAGTTCAAATTTTACTGACAGCTCCAATTAAAAATTTATGTTTAAAATACGCAGATGGTATTCCAACGGTAGTTGTCAGAGGTGCAAAAGGTGCAGGAAAGACTTTTCTTTATAGACAATTTATTGAAAAGCAAAACTGGTTTGCTTTCAGTAATGAAATCAATCACAGGAATAATAAAGAAAACGGGTATTTCATTCCGGTATTTGCCCCTAAAAATATTACGGAATTTACAAAATTGTTGAGAGAATGTATTGCAACAGTCAATACAGAAATAGAAAGTGCACAGGTATCAGCTTCCGTATATCTGGATAATTCGCAGAAACTTGAAAAACAAATGACAGAAATAACGGATTGGCGTGATTTCTGGGAAAAACTTCTGGCATCTTCTGTCAATAAAAATTGGGGGTCTTTTGATGAGGTCAGTGATATGTTGCGGAAAGAAGATAAAAAAGCCGTTTTCCTGATTGATGGACTGGAGGAAATTTTAAGAAATGTATCTGGCGATTTAAATCAGCAGAAAGCGGTTCAGACACTGTGCCAGGATATTGTCAATATCATGGCGGCAAAGTACGACAATTTGGGAATTGTAATTTTTCTGAGAAGTGATATGGCGCAAAACGCAATCACAGTTAACTACGAACAATTTAAACAGGCGAATGGGTATGCAGAACTAAAATGGACATCTGATGAAGCACTTAAATTGGTTGTATGGGTGGTAAGTCAGGCGGTAAACGATTTTTATGAGGCAAAGAGTCCTATTGAGAATGCCTCAAAGGAAGTGATTGATTTACATTTGGAAAAATTATGGGGACAAAAATTGGGAAAAAACAGTTCCAATGAGGCGTATTCTTCCAGATGGATTCTGGCGGCACTTTCTGATTTTAATGGACAATTGCAGGCGAGGGATATCATACGTTTCCTGAAATATGCAGCTGTTTCAAATGGAAAAAAAGCTTCTTATGAGGATCGTATTCTTATGCCGGCAGAGATTCGGCATGCGGTATCAATTTGTTCTAAAGAAAAAATTGGTGAGATAAAAATGGAGTATGCATTTTTAAAGCCGATTTTTGAAAAACTTGAAAAATTGCCAGCAGAACAGAAAATTCTTCCACTGGATTTGAATGAAAATGTGCTCTCCCGTACAGAAGAAAAGTTGATGATGCAGGAAGGATATCTGATCAGGGATGGTGAAAAACTGTATCTTCCGGAAATTGTAAGACATGCACTGGGCTTCCATTATGCAAGGGGAGCCAGACCGAAAGTACTTTCCTTATTGTTGAAACATTAGAGATTACGATTGACATTGTAGAAACTGTGATAGGACAGATTAATAGAAAGAGTGGAGGTTTAGAGATGCCGTACGTGTCACCTGTTGTTGAAAATGATTTTAAAGACCGGTTGAACAAGTGCGTAGATATTATTAAAAATTCGAGTATCAAATATCAGAGTTTTGGGATTTTTGGAAGCTACGCGAGAAATGATTATAAGGCCAGCAGTGATATCGACTTTTGCATCATAGTTCCGGAAAAACCGGAAAGATGGATGATGGGAGCCTTGCGGGAAGAACTCGAGATGTTGCATGCGGATGTGGTTTTTGTAACACCGCAGTATTTCGAACATGATAATTCAAAGTTTACACAACAGTTAAGAAGAGATTATAAGGAGTTGAAAATATGATAAAGGCAAATTCTTATTATTCTATTGCGTGCAATGAATTCTGGTATTTAAGGGATGCAGTGTCACCTGTATACTGCAATCCGGCTGCAGCTTCGGCACAGCAAATTGCAGAAAAAATGTTGAAATCTGTGGCAGAACTGGTTTGTACTGGAATTGAAAAACTAATGACATCCCATAATTTGCGTGCCTTATACGATGAGATTAAAAGGGTGGATACTTCCTTACAATTAGAGAGGAAGGATCTGGCATTACTCAAAGACTATTATTATGATGCAAGATATCCGGGGGATAATTTTGTTATTGTGACAGTGGATGAGCTACGTGAGGCATTGGAGATCATGCTTGACGTTGTAGAAGCTGTAAATTGCTGGAGAACGTCTCATGAATTGGAGATATTAATTGCAGATCCGAGAGGGGAGTTTCAATCAGCGATGAGCAGATTGAAACAGAAATTTTGAAATTATGTGAAAACTTATATACGCAGAATATTAATGCATTATTAAAAAATATGGAGCCATAGTTTCGGTAGAAGTGATAAAACCGGTTGGATGATAAGTCTGACTGGTTTTTTACATTGAGTAAGATAAAGGTTCGTGATATAATAAAAATAATATTTATTGGATTTGGGGTTACGGAAGACAGAGGACAAGGGAATGCATGTAGTTAAGGAACTTATCGATAATATATCATCAACAAGCCTGAATAGATTTCTTACCGAACAGAAAATTGCAAATGAGCAGAGGCTGTCTTTTTCGGACCAGCGGGTTTTGCTAGAACAGCTTTGTCAAAGCGGATTGATTTCTGTTGAGGATCTGAATGATTTTTTCTTTCAAGAATTATTATATGGTCATCATCGATTGATGCGCGTGTATTCATTAACTGCTTCGACCTGTTTGCGATTAAAGAGCAGGGATTCGTGGGGCAGACTTATGCGCAAATTCCAGATCCCAGATTGGACGTACAACCAGATCATAGAGACGATCCCACCGAAGGAAGACTCCACGAAGCTTGCAGCGATACAGGAAGAAAGAAGGAATGGAAATTTAATCAGGGTGCATCTGATTTTTGTATTCTGCATGTTAAAAGATTCTGCAGGTCAGATCGAGGAGGAGTGTTCCTATCTTCCGGTAACCATTGACATGGAACAGCGCTGCATGATTGTTAAAGTATGGAATCAGCATGGAATTATACAGGAGAGCCGTCCGCAGATTCAGCTTGATAAAATCTATAGTATAGTAGAAGAAACATTAGAACTGGAATTGGACAACAATAGAGAGGCTGATCCGCAGAATGTATTGTATGACATGAGCAAAGAATTGTTCAACCAGTTTTTTGAACGGCTTCCAAATATAAAAGAGATTGATGATAAGAGAGAGAGCCTTAGCAGCATTATCGATGCAATGTTACAAAATATTCCATTGCATCATGTGGAACAAAAAGACGGAAAATTATATATGCCGGATGGAATCATTAATTTAGAGGAAGAACTATATCGCCTGATTCAACAGACCGCATTATATGATTACCGGGAAGATCATGCATTGAATACGCTTCTTCCAAGCGATGAAAAATATATATCAAAAATTCGATTCAGTGATAGAGATAATCTGTCGGCAAACTTAACAGGAGAAAATGGCGTAGATTGTATTTATGATGCCAAGACGTTTATGTGTATCAGGGATTCTTTGGATATCGTGAAAAGAATTATTTCCCTGACTGTCAATTTTCCAAGAGCGCGAGGGGTATTACAAGTGAAATATGAAGCTGATAATTATCAGTTTCTGACGCTGCACATTTTGGAAGGAAAATATTATTCGGAAGAAGAATTTCAGCAGATATGGGGGCTTTATAAAGAGTATGAACGAAAGAGAAGCGGTTCGGCAATGTATGAAAATCCTGCCGCAGTTGACACAAAGGCAATGTAAACAGTTTACGACGCAGGACCTGAGTGAACGGCTGGATCTGGAAATTACATATACCAAAAGTATGCTGCAGGTTCTGTGTGCAAAAAATCTGGTTCGAAAAGAACTGCACTATAGCTGTCCACAATGCCATAGTCAGAATGTCTTCGTATGCGATGGATTTGCTGCTTCGTATCAATGCTATCACTGTCAGGCAATCCTGGAACCGACACGGGTAGAAAACGAGGGGAGACCGTTTTACAGTGTTTCCAAGGATGACTTTATGCAGTATACAAAAGAGACGTATCCGGATATCTTTCATATGACATGCGAGCCGGAAAAAGAAATTATTCCATTCCGTCCGGTGGTTGTTGAGCAATCGAAAGAAAATGTTGCTCCGGTGATCGGGGATGACAAGGTGGAGACGGTAGAGGGTAAAGCTGAGAAAACGGACAATGACCTTGAGAAGCGTGTGGTTAGCTTGGAAAATGATAAAAAGGGGAAGAATCTGTTTTGGGCGATTGTAAAGATAATTGTATGGGTTACATTTATGCTGCTTGCCTCTTGGTTTGTCTTGTATGAAATGCTTGATATTTTTTTCTTTAAGGATCAACATGCCTTTCTTTATGAGATGTTTATGTTTGCAATGAAGGGAAGTGTGATTGAGACAAATGATTGGGGTGGTATATTTATAACTATCATTGGTGGAATATTGACTTTGGTGGTTGGTGGAATTGATGTATTGGGATGGAAGAAGATACATCAATATTACCATACTATAAAAGAAGAATTAATTAGTTGAGTATTTGGTGAAAGGAAAAGATGAAACGAGTTCTAATGCTGGCGTCTGTTGCCTCTATGATCGACCAATTTAATATGCCGAATATTGCATTGTTGCGGAAACTGGGGTATGAGGTAGATGTGGCCTGCAATTTTATCGAAGGAAATACCTGCTCGGATGAGCGTGTCGCAGAATTGAAGCAAAAACTGCAGGATATGCATGTGCGCTGCTATCAGATTGATTTCGCGCGGAATATCAAACACATGGGGCAGAACATGAGGGCACTGAGGCAGGTAGAAGGTTTGATGAAGCAAAATGGATACGCATTTTGTCACTGTCACAGCCCGATCGGTGGTGTGGTCGCAAGGATTGCCGGACATCGGACCAGGACAAAAGTGATCTATACGGCACATGGGTTTCATTTCTATCAGGGGGCACCGGTTATGAACTGGCTGGTGTACTATCCGGTGGAAAAGATGCTGAGCCGATGGACGGATGTGTTGATAACGATCAATCATGAGGATTACAAGCTGGCAAAAAAGAAATTTAAGATGAAAAAGCTTACCTACGTGCCAGGAATTGGGATAGATACACAAAGAGATTGTTTGTTACAAAATGAAAAAGAGGAGAAACGTAAGGAATTGGGAATTCCAAGAGATGCATTTATGATCACAAATGCTGCTGAATTTACTCCAAATAAAAATCAGAAAACGGTGATTGAAGCAATAGAATGCTTGAATAATCCGAATATTTATTTTGTTATGTGTGGTATTGGAGAAAAGAAAGCGGAATTAGAAGCGTATGTAAAAGAACAAGGATTGCAGGAACATATTCGATTTGTGGGATTTCGCACGGATCTGCATGAAATATTGCAGGCATCCGATTGCTTTGTTCTGTCTTCATTTCGGGAAGGATTGTCGGTGGCATTGATGGAAGCCATGGCAGAAGGACTTCCGGTGGTGTGTGGAAGGATTCGTGGAAATGTAGATTTGATTAAAGATGGAAAGGGTGGTATATTGGTATCGCCGGGGAATGAAAAAGAGTATGAAGATGCATTTCGGAAACTGTATGAAATGAAGCATAAGGAACTGGCTGATTTTCAGAGGATGGGACAGATCAATGCAGAAAAGGTGCAGGGGTTTGGAAGAAAGGCTGTGGAGTGTGTGATGGAAAATGTATATTTACCAAGATGGAAAATAAGTAGTAAATAAAACGGAGTAATAATATGGATGATATAACGCGTGAACCGCGCGAACTGCAAAAGATCATAAAAGAGCAATTAGGCATATGTGGAGGAGACAATGCTTGGAGGCAGATGCAAAAAGAACTTCAGAACGTAACGAGGATAAACCTGTGTGGTGATCAATTGGAACAACTGAAAAAACAATTTTCAGAGATGGCAATAAAAACGGCTATACCTTCGCTGAAAGATGATTGGAAAATGACGACATCTATGGCGAAAGTGAAGGAATTGAGTGATACGCTTCGTAACGCAGCATATTCAAAAGAAATGCAGGAGTTTCAGAAACAGTTGAAACAGTACAACATAAGTCATGCAACAGAGCTGTATAAACGTGAGTTAGCAAAGTCATGGCAAACAGCCGTAAAAACTTCTGCCATGGTAAATAATCGGCTGCCGGCACAAAACGTTGCTTTTGTAAAATTTATTCCAAATGATGTGAATGTAGATATGCCACGTGGGGCAAAGACAGTTGTTCGTGATTTGACGAAACCTGCTGCAAAAGCGTTGACAGAGACTGAAGAAGTTGAATTTGATCCAAAAGAAAAAAAGTTTTATCACAGGGACTATTCTGCAAAGGGATTGGGAGCACGGGAAGTTTCTGACTGTGAATCATCGTTGGAATTATTTTCGGAAATTTCACTTTCGGAGATTATTAAATTCGAGAGTGAATTATTTGAAAATGAATATTTTGCGTATGAAAACCCAGTGGGAAAACGTATTTTTGAAATAATAAGTGGGTGGAAGACATTTGTATCTTTGGGAAATGCGTCATATTATCATGCACGTTGTTTGGAAGGTGATCAGCAACCGTACTTAGAGCAAGAGATGCTTAAGGCTCCAGTTATGGTTTCTGGTCATGGCAGATACAATAAGATTGGACGGAGTTGTTATTATTTCACAGATACAAAAGAAGGGGCACTTGCGGAAGTATATAGACATTCCGGAAACAAAAAAATAAATGTGCAGATCGCAACATTAAAGAAATGCAGAGAAGCGAAATTGATTGATTTGTCACAGGATGTTTCTAAAAATAATCGGTTTATCAATCATCTGCGATTTCAAGTTTGTCATACGGTGGGAACCGTTGTAAAAGAGTATCTGCTTCCAAATTATGTGGCGGGGTGTTGCAAGCGAGTTGGCATTGATGGAATTAAGTATCAAGGAGATGGATATAACTGCTATGTGACATGGAAAGATGATTATTTCCAGTTTGAAAAAAATGAGATTGTTGAAGCCTAGGAGAAATAGTAAGAAGACATGAAAAAGGTGCTGATGCTGGCGTCCGTTGCCTCTATGATTGATCAATTTAATATGCCCAATATAGACTTATTGCAAAAAATGGGGTATGATGTAAATGTTGCATGTAGCTTCATTCGATAAACTTAGATATTTGAAAGATATGGATTCAGAAGAACTTAGAAAGATGGGAAATGTCGATCAGAATAAAATTAAATTATTTGGAAAAGAAATTGTGGAAGTACAAATGCGTGAAGTATATCAGAAAACTTAAAAATAAAAAATGGTAGGAATAGTTCTTTAAGAAGATAGATAAAGTTGCAAATTTATGAAAAGAAAAAAAATTTTGGTTGAATGTCATCATGGTATTGGCGACTTGGTTATGACATTTCCAGCGGTTTTGAAAATAAAAGAAATACATCCATATGCAGAAATTCATATGTTGGTGAGAAATGAACAACAAGGTGATTTTGTGAAAAATATTGGCTTGGCAGAAGAATATTATGAATTGGATGTTACAGGAGAGAATATAACAAAAATATTTTCTGTTTTATTGAAAATAAAGAAGCAAAAATATGATATTGCATATGCTTTTGGACAATCGCCAAGAGGGTGGGATGTTTTATTGTTAAAACTGGGTGGATGCCAAAAGGTGATTTCAATAAAACATGAAAAGCCACTATGTGGTAAATACATGGAAATTGATGTGAGCAATTGTGTGCATAGAGTTGAGCAACATTTAAAATGTGTTGGAGTAACAAATACATTAAAACCTCAAGAAGCATTAATTTCATTTCCGGAAGATTTTGATGAGTCTGTCAGAAAAAAGTATATAATTAAGACGGATAAGAAAAGGATAGGAGTGTGTTTTGGAACGGGAGATTTCTTTTATAGAAAGGGCCTAAAAAAAATATTTTATAATGCAAAAGAGTGGGAAAGTCCAAAATTTTACAAGCTAATTAAAAATTTAGAAAAACATGGCTATCAGGTGATATTGTTTGGAGGGAAAAAGGAAGCTGAGACTTTGAACGAAAAACAATTGTCAGATGAGTTAATCAATTTAACAGGAAAGTTGACGTTGCTAGAAACGGTTGCATTGCTTAAACAGTGTTCTGTTGTTGTGGGTGCAGACACTGGAATAATGCATTGTGCTGCTGCTGTTGGAATCTCTACAGTGACAATTTTTGGAGCAACAGACGAAAAAATAATAGGACCATATTCACAATTGGCACATTATGTAACGAATAAAGAATGTACGTGTAGACCTTGTTATGGAACTCGGGAATATAAAATTAGGAACTGTAAAAAAAGAGAATGTCTGCTGGGAATATCGGAGCAAGAAGTGTTAAATAAAATAATAGACATAATAGAGGAAAAAAATGAATAAAGCCTTTTTTTTAGATAGAGACGGAACAATAATTGTTGACAAGCATTATTTGTCAAATCCGAATGAAGTGGAATTGTTGGTTGGAGCTGCAAAAGCAATTCGTTTGATGAATGAAGCTGGGTATAAGGTGATTGTTGTATCAAATCAGTCTGGAGTGGCACGAGGAATGTTTACGATGAAAGATGTTGATAAAGTGAATCAACGATTAAATCAATTATTGGATATGGAAAATGCACATATAGATGCGTTTTATATTTGTCCACATCATCCAGATGGAATTATATCACCGTACAATATTCAATGCAAATGTAGAAAACCAGAAACATATTTGTTTGAAAAAGCAACAAAAGATTATCAAATTGATTTGACAGTGAGTGCAGCAATTGGAGATAGAAAAAGAGATGTGGAAAAATTGACAAAATTGGGAATTGAAAATATAGGGATTATAAAAGCTGGCACAGAAATATATGGATATGATACATATGATTCATTACTTTCATTTACAAAAAAAGTAATTAATAATAACTATATGAAATAGTGTGAGAGATATAAAATGAATGGAATAATTAAAAGAATGAAGGAAAAAACAAAAACGATAGTTTATTATGGGGGAAAAATAAAAGCGAGAATAAAAGATTGTGCTGTTCTTTTTGCAAGTGCACATTTACTTCGTGAACTCATAAACGGATCTGAATTAGATTTGATTCGTAAGGAAGAATGTGATAAAAATTTGATAGTAATTGCGTTCTATCCGACGGGAGGCTTTGGAGACTATATTATAAGTTCAAAACTTTTAGATGAAATATTGCTTTCTACAGTATGCAGAATTGATGTATACTGTGAGAATATGGTTTTTGGAAATGCAATTTATGGAACCCGACCTGGAGTAAGAGTACTCCCTTATGAAAGTTTGAGAGGAAATAGATCTATTTATGATGTTGTACTTAAGGTAGAACATTTTGTACACGTTTTATCATGCAATCAATATCGACTTTCTAAAATAATGCCGGATTTCTCAGATAAGATAGTAAGATTAGGAAAAATGATGCAAACAATCAGGCCAGAGATAGAACAACAATGGTATCGAGAAGCTATGCATTTTAAAATATGTGGATTTAAAGGGATTAATCGTTATACAGAGTTAAAGATGGGGGACGTTTTTCGGGTATCGGATCAATATGCATATGTAGATTTGAAAGAGCAATATTCAGAATGCATAGAAGAATTGGGATTAGAAAGTAAAACGTATATAACAATTAATCGTGGTGCTGATAGTATGGGAAGATCTACTATGCAGACAAAAGTATGGCCACAGGAACATTACGAAGAATTTGTTAGATTGTTTAAAAAAACATATCCAAATTTTAAGGTGGTACAATTAGGAACCATATCAAACGCAAAAATAGCTGGCGTGGATCAGTATGTTTTGGGGCGAACTATGGAAGTGACTAAATGGGTGCTTAAAAAGTCTTTGCTACATATTGATTGTGAAGGAGGATTGGTTCATCTTGCAACACAATTGGGAACAAAATGCATTGTTCTTTTCGGACCTACGCCAATCAATATGTATGCGTACCCGCAAAATATTAATTTGGTATCCGCAAAATGCTCTAATTGTATGGGTACGCATAAGGATTGGGCATTTTCTTGTATAAAAGATTTGGGACATGCATTATGTATGTATGATCTTAATCCCAAAGAAGTGTTTAATAATGCATTTGAGTATTTAAAAAAGGAAAATGTCAAAAAAGAAATTAGTTATATATACATAAAGGATGGCGATGAACAATATAAAAATCATGATCTGCAAACCACATTGCAAATTAGCAAAAAAGAAAATCCTTATGCAGAACAAACGCAGATAACTGTTAATACAGTAACGCAGGTGCAAAAAAGTGCTACGTTACTTGACAATAGAGGATATAAAATCGCTATTGTAGGATTGGGAAAGGACTTGGTTGGTCATGTGTTGCAAAAATTAGGACATAAAGTTGTCGAATTCGATAATGGATACGGGTATTCTGGAAAAATGGGAGACACAGAGTTTGAACGCTTTACTATTTTAGAACAAAAGATAGAAATTGAGTGCAGATTGGGAGATGAATGGTGTTTACCATATGAAAGTGATTCTTTTGATATTGTAATTTCAAAAAATGATGACAAGATGAAAGATGAATATTCTGAATGTAGAAGAATAGTAAAAGAGAAAGGTGTACATATTTTGGTTTAAAGAGTGAAAAGAATATGAATGAAATGATTTTAAGATTTAAAAATTTTTATAAATATAAAAATTTGTTTAAACAGTTAGTTTCCAGAGACGTGAAATTAAAATATAGAAGAAGTGTTTTGGGATATTTGTGGAGTGTTTTAAATCCGTTGTTTACAATGGTAATTATGGTTGTTGTGTTTTCGCATTTATTTCGCTCAGATATTCAAAATTTTCCACTGTATTTAATTAGCGGACAGATTTTGTTTAATTTTATGAATGATTCAACGAATGCTGCAATGCAATCGGTAACTGGATCGAGTGGATTATTAAAGAAAATATATGTTCCTAAGTATATTTTTACAGTGTCAAAAGTTACAAGTACGTTGATTACGATGCTATTGTCTATGATTGCGTTGATTATAGTTGCGTTAGTAACGAGAGCACCATTTACATGGAAGTATATTTTGATTATTATACCAATATTCGAATTATATTTATTTTGCATAGGTTTGGGACTTTTTTTGGCACAGGCGTCTGTTTTTTTTAGAGATGTACAATATATTTATAGTGTTATATCAACAGCATGGATGTATTTGACTCCGATTTTTTATCCAATATCATTATTACCAAAATCGCTTGCGTTTGCAATTACGCATTTTAATCCAATGTATTATTATATAGAAGAATTCCGAGTGATAGTGATAAATGGGGAGATTCCTGGGATTCCAATTATGTTTTATGGACTAATTGTTTCGATTCTTATGATTGTGATAGGCGCATGTGCATTTAGAAAGACGCAGGATCGATTTATATTATATATTTAGGAGAATAATATGAAATCAGAAGTTGTGATTGATGTTGACCATGTTACAGTAAGATTTAATCTTGCAACCGAGCGGGTGGATAGCATCAAGGAGTATGTTATTAAACTGTTAAAAAAGGAATTATTATTTCAGGAGTTTTTGGCACTGAGAGATGTATCTTTTAAAGTGAAAAAAGGTGAGGCCTGGGGACTGATTGGACATAATGGTGCAGGAAAATCTACATTGCTGAAACTGATATGTCAGATTATACAACCATATAAAGGGACTGTTTCGGTAAGTGGAAGAATCTCTCCGCTGATTGAATTAGGGGCCGGATTTGATATGGATATGACCGCACGTGAAAATATTCATTTAAATGGAGCAGTATTAGGATATTCAGAAGAATTTATCAATCAGCATTTTGATGAGATTGTTGATTTCGCAGAAATACGAGAATTTTTAGATGTACCATTAAAAAATTATTCATCAGGTATGACCGCTAGATTGGGATTTGCAATTGCTACAATTGTGAAGCCTGATATACTGATTGTAGATGAAGTTTTGTCAGTCGGAGATATTTCCTTTCAAAAAAAGTGCGAAAAACGCATGAATGAAATGCTGAAAGATGGAGTTACGTTATTGTATGTCTCACATTCGATTGAAAGTGTAAAGGAATTATGCGATCATGTACTTTGGATTGAGCATGGAGAAGTTCAAATGGCAGGTAATGCAGACGAAATATGTAATCAATATATAGAAAAGAGCTAAGGAGGTTATATTATGGAAAATGTAAAGAAAATTATTGAGGAAAAAAAGCGAATATTAGATGATATTCAAAAAAACGGATATTTAGAGATTACAGAAAAAGCAGCAGAAGCAATGACAGAAAGTGTGCAAGCCGGTAATAAGATTATTCTTGCAGGAAATGGTGGCAGTGCAGCAGATGCGCAGCATTTCGCTGGAGAAATTGTTGGAAGGTTTATGATGGAACGCACAGCATTAGGTGCTATTTCACTCTGTGTTGATCCATCTGTTATGACTTGCATAGGTAATGATTATGGGTATGATTCTGTGTTTGAAAGACAGTTGGAGGGTGTCGGAAGAACTGGCGATATATTTGTAGCTATTTCAACTAGTGGCAATTCAGAGAATCTGATTCGGGCTGTTGAATTAGCAAAAAAGTTGAATATTAAAACCGTTGGTTTCCTTGGGAAAGATGGTGGAAAACTAAAGGAGCTGTGTGATTATGCATTAGTAGTTCCGTCTGATTCTACTCCTAGAATTCAGGAAATACATACATTTACCGTGCATGTTTTATGCGAGTATATTGAAAAACGGGTTTTTGGATAAAGGGGAAGAAATGAATAAACAGTTATACAACGGAATTAAGGAGCAATTTGCGAAATTAAGAGTTGTTGTCATCGGTGACGTGATGGTAGATGAATATGTGACAGGCGATGTGTCGCGTATATCTCCGGAAGCACCTATTCCTATTTTAAACTATAAGAAAATGACGAGAATTGCTGGAGGTGCATCAAATGTTGCGCATAATGTAGCTGCTCTTGGTGCCAAGGTTAGTATGCTTGGGGTTATAGGTGATGATGATGGTGGTACTTGGATTTGCCAACATTTAGATGATCGACAGATTAATGCAAGAGGGATGGTTGTAGAAAAAAATCGACCTACAACCATCAAAAGAAGATTTGCAACCAAAAGTCAACAATTATTACGAGTGGACATGGAACAGACAGATCCTATTATTCAAAAGTCAGAAGAAGAAATTTTGACATATCTGTGTGAGAATATTGAAAACGTGGACGTGGTAATACTTTCAGATTATAGAAAAGGAGTATTAACAAATGTTGATTTTGTAAAGCAAATTATTCATGTTTGCAATGAAAACAAGGTGATAATTTCGATTGATTCAAAAAGTTCTTCGATTGAAGCATTTGAAAATGCAACATTTGTAAAGCCAAATAATTTGGAACTGGAACAGGCTGTTGGAATTAAGATTAAAGACGATATGACGTTGAATAAAGCAGGAGATGCCTATTTAAATCGAGCAAGAGCAAAAGCTTTATTAGTGACGCGGGGAGCAAAAGGAATTTCTTTATTTAGAAAAGGACAGGAAAGGAAAGATTTTCCTTCAAAAGCTGTTCAGGTGTTTGATGTGACTGGAGCAGGGGATACAGTTATCAGTACAGTAACATTGGGAATTGCTTGTGGAATGTCAATGGAAGAAGCAATTGTTCTTGGTAATCTGGCAGCTAGCGTTGTTATTAGTCAGGTGGGAACAGTCCCGATCCAGATAGACCAGTTAGTGGAGAAAGTAGATGAAAACTAAGATTGTGCAACGAGAGTCTTTAATTGCGATTATTAAGCAATTGAAGAATGAAGGAAAAAGAGTTATTTCAACAAGTGGGTGTTTTGATATTCTTCACGCAGGACATGTACAATATCTGAGAGAAGCAAAAGCTAAGGGAGATATTCTTGTAATTATGCTTAATTCAGATGTATCAGTCAGAATGTTAAAAGGAGCATCGAGACCAATTGTGTGTCAGGAAGACAGGGCGTATGTATTGGAAGCTCTTGAAATGGTTGATTATATTTGTATATTTGATGAACAGACTCCATGTGAATTGATACGGCAAATTCAGCCGGACGCAGTTATAAAAGGTGGCGATTATCAAGGAAAACATATTCCAGAAATGGATGTGGTGGATACTTATGGTGGTACGGTAGAATATGTATCATTGGTAGAGGGACATTCTACAACAAATATAATTGAAAAGATAGAAAAACAATTTAAGGAGGAAATAAAATGATCATCGTAACAGGTGGAGCAGGATTTATTGGCAGTTGTATTGTCAGGGAACTGAATAATATGGGGCATGAGGATATTATTATTGTTGATAATATTCAAAAGACCGAAAAATGGAAGAATATGCGCAATAAGAGATATATAGAATATATCAGCCGGAATGATTTTCTTGATCGCTTACCAGAATTTGCTGGAAAAGTATCTCATGTGATTCATATGGGAGCATGTTCAGCTACCACAGAGTTGGATTTTGATTTCTTATATAAAAATAATTTTGAGTACACGAAAACACTGTGGAAATTTTGTACAGAAAATCAATGTTCTTTTATTTATGCCAGCAGTGCAGCAACCTATGGAGCTGGAGAGTTCGGCTTTGATGATAAAATGGATATTAAGAAATTGTTGCCTTTGAACGGTTATGGATATTCAAAGCAGTTATTTGACTTATGGGTAGAAAAACAGTCATTGGCACCAAGACAGCACGTAGGTTTTAAATTTTTTAACGTATATGGACCAAATGAATATTACAAAGGCAGCATGGCGAGTGTGATTTTCCATTCATTCAACAAAATATTAGAAACTGGACAGATGGGTATCTTTAAATCCTATAAGGAAGGATATGAAGATGGAAAACAGTTAAGAGATTTTGTGTATGTAAAAGATTTGTGCAAAGTAGTACATTTTATGATTGAGCATCCGAAGGTGAGTGGATTGTTTAATCTTGGAACTGGAACTGCAAGAAGTTTTTATGATTTGGCAGCAGCAACTTTTGATGCAATGGGTGTTGAAAGGAATATTACATTCGTTGAAATGCCAGAGTCTCTCAGACCGAAATATCAGTATTTTACAGAAGCAAAAATGGACAAGCTTCGTGAAGCAGGATATAAAGATGATTTTTATTCATTAGAAGAGGGTGCAAAGGATTATGTGCAGAATTATCTGATGCAGAATATCCTGAATTATTAATTTATGATAAAAAAATTGCAGACCATAAACCAAATGATAAAAAGGCTTGGGGTATATAATACGGTGACGTATTACATAGATGTAATAAAAAATCGTGAGGAAAGAAAAAAATATTTCGAAGAAGAAAAAAGAATTTCTTCAAAACTTCCAGATCAACTGAGAATATGTTTTCAGGTATCCGGAGGATTTGGAGATTATCTTGTGTTTGCAAATTATCTGGAATATTTTAGAAGAAAATATTCAAAAGATACAGATCAAATTGATATCTATTTTCCGATGGGGGTTGGAAGTGCAAAAAGTATTTTTAATAATTCATATGCTGTAAATTTGATAGATAAAGAGAAACATATAAAGAGGAAGACATATGACCTTTATATTAAACTCTCGAGATTTCCCCAGATTTGCTTTTATCGTGAAATAAAAATTAAATTGATGAGACCAGAGTTATTACAATATATAGCACTGTGTAAAGCATTTGAGATTGAACATCGTGATTTCTTTATTTTTAGTCCATATCGGGATGGAAAAACAGCAGATTACTGTATCCAAAGAAATCAGATTCGTTTGCAACAGCCAGATATCTATGGTTTATTGAAAATAACACAGCATTATCAATTTCCTATTGAAATAAAATGTGATGAACAGCAATTTTTGAAAAAGTGGAATTTGGAAACAGACAAGTATATTACGATTCATCATGGCTGCGATGTGAGATACTCCTATAGCACCAAGTTATGGAAATGGGAAAATTATGATCATTTAGCAGGATTGATAAAAGAATCTTTTTCAGAATTGAAAATTGTGCAATGTGGAGTTGACCCAGAACAATTTCCAAAAATGAAGAATGCTGATATTAATTTGGTAGGAAAAACTACCATGGAAGAAGTAAAGGCATTGTTAAAAAATAGTTTATTACATATAGATAATGAGGGAGGATTGGTGCACTTGCGTCATGCTTTATGTGCAAAAAAATCCATTGTGTTGTTTGGACCGACTTCGGATCTGTTTTATGGATATGCAGAGAATGAGAATGTAAGATCTAATGTGTGTGAAGAACCGTGTGAATGGGAAAATGCAAAGTGGAATACATGGTGTAAAAAAATAAAAAATGAAAATTCAAAGATATCAATTTGTATGAAACAAATTTCTGATATGCAACTATGGATAAAAATAAAAATGTACTTAAAAGAGTAAAGAAAGAGAAAAAAAGAATGAAAAAAGAAAATGTTAAAGTTGTAATACTTGCCGGTGGATATGGAACTAGAATCAGTGAAGAAAGTCATTTAAAACCTAAGCCAATGATAGAAATAGGAGGAAAACCTATTCTATGGCATATTATGAAAGAATATTCGGCAAGAGGATTTAATGATTTTATTATTTGTGCTGGCTATAAGCAAAATGTAATTAAAGAATGGTTTGCAGATTATTATTTATATAATAGTGATGTTACATTTGATTTTTCTAATGGCGGAGAAATGACTGTACATAATAATATTGCGGAGCCTTGGAGAGTTACTATTGTTGATACAGGGCTGAATACTATGACTGGAGGAAGAATAAAAAGAATTGAGCCGTTTGTTAATAATTCTACATTTATGTTGACTTATGGGGATGGTGTCTCCGATGTTGACATTAATGATTTGTTGGATTTCCATAAAAAAAGTGGTAAAATTGCAACACTCACATCTGTGTCAATAGGACAACAATTTGGAAGACTTGATATTTCGTCAGATGCTGATATTATTTCTTTTAGAGAAAAGAAAAATAGTGATGGGGCAAGAATTAATGGCGGATATATGGTTTTGGAACCAGAGGTATTTAAGTATATTGAAGGTGATAAAACGGTATTTGAACAAGAACCTTTGATTACTCTTTCAAATGAAAAGCAGTTAAAGGCATATGTACATAATGGATTTTGGCAGTGTATGGATACACTGAGAGATAAGGAAAAATTAGAACAAATGTGGGAACAGGGTAACGCACCTTGGAAAGTGTGGGAATAATGGATTTTGATTTTTTTAAAGACAAAAAGGTTTTAGTAACAGGACATACTGGGTTTAAGGGAACCTGGTTATGTAAAATTTTAAAGGAATGTGGTGCTAAAGTGACTGGATATGCTTTGAAACCACCTACAACTCCAAATTTGTATTCAATGTCAGGACTAGAAAAAGAAATACAGTCTGTTATAGCCGATATAAGAGATTTTGATAGATTAAAAGAGGTATTTGAACAAGTACAACCAGATATTGTAATGCATCTGGCGGCACAGCCAATAGTTAGAGAAAGTTATGAAAATCCACGTTATACATATGAAACCAATGTAATGGGAACTGTTAATGTGATGGAATGTGTAAGATTATTTCCTTGTGTGAAGAGTGTTTTGAATGTCACAACGGATAAGGTTTATCATAACAATGAATGGGTATGGGGATATAGAGAGAATGAGCCATTGGATGGATTTGATCCATATAGCAATAGTAAAAGCTGTTCTGAATTAGTGACACACAGTTATAACAATAGTTTTTTTAAGGAAAAAGGGGTATCTGTATCTACGGCAAGAGCTGGAAATGTAATTGGAGGGGGAGATTTTGCCAGAGATAGAATTATACCTGATTGTGTAAAGGCCATGGAAAATGGAAAGAAGATTGAGGTTCGGAATCCATATTCTACCAGACCGTATCAACATGTTTTAGAACCATTGATGGTTTATTTAGAGATTGTGCAGAGACAATATGATAATTTAGAATATGCTGATAATTATAATGTGGGACCAGATGAATGCGATTGTGTAACTACTGGAGAATTAGTTGATTTATTTTGCAAATATTGGGGCGAAGAAGCACAATGGGAAAGTAAAGCTGAAGAAAATGCACCACATGAGGCAAACTTTTTAAAATTGGATTGTAGCAAAATAAAGAATGTATTTGAATGGAAACCTAAATGGCATATTGAAAAATGTGTTGAAAAAACATGCGAATTTAGCAAAGCATGGCTAGAAGGAAAAGATTTATCTTTGGAAATGAAAAAGCAGATAAGAGAATTTATGGAGGAAATATAATTGGCTAAGTGGAAGAGTGAAAATGAAGCTCGAGAGAATATTAAAAATCTTGTAGCTGAATATTATCATGAATTTAAAGAAGAAAAAAAGGAGTTTGAACCAGGCGATCGTATAAGTTATGCATCCAGAGTATATGATGAAAAGGAAATGCAGAGTCTGACAGATGCAATGTTGGATTTTTGGCTTACAACAGGTAGATTTGCAGATCAGTTCGAACAGCAATTTTCAAATTGGCTTGGGGTAAAGTGGGCTCATCTGGTAAATAGTGGGTCATCGGCAAATTTATTGGCATTTATGGTTTTAACGGCACCAGAATTAGGAGAACGACAAATTAAACGGGGAGATGAAGTTATTACAGTAGCATGTGGTTTCCCTACTACAGTTACCCCGATTATTCAATATGGAGCAGTTCCTGTTTTTGTTGACGTTACGGTACCTCAGTATAATATTGATGTATCAAAGCTTGAATTAGCGCTCAGTTCGAAAACTAAAGCTGTGATGATTGCACATACATTAGGAAATCCTTTTGATATAAAGAGTGTAAAAGAATTTTGTGATGAACATGAGTTATGGCTAATTGAAGATAATTGTGATGCGTTAGGATCAGAATATACAATTGAAAATGAAACAAAATATACTGGAACATGGGGAGACATTGGAACAAGTAGTTTTTATCCACCTCATCATATGACGATGGGAGAAGGTGGATGCGTATATACCAATAATCCGATGTTACATAAATTGATATTGTCATATAGGGATTGGGGAAGAGATTGTATCTGTCCGTCTGGAAAAGATGGAGTTTGTGGACATAGATTTGACAGACAATTTGGGGAACTTCCAATAGGATATGATCATAAATATACCTACAGTCATTTTGGTTATAATTTGAAATTGACAGATATGCAAGCAGCTGTGGGTGTAGAGCAGTTAAAAAAATTTCCTGAATTTATAAAAAGAAGACAGGAAAACTGGAAAAGATTATATGATGCACTTGCAACAAGTGATGTAAAAGACAAATTAATTTTACCGGAAGCGGCAAAAAATAGTAATCCAAGTTGGTTTGGGTTTGTTATTTCAGTAAAACCAGAAAATAAAAAGTCTAGAAATGAAGTGACGAGATATATTGAAGAACACAATGTACAAACCCGTTTATTGTTTTCTGGAAACTTAATAAAACATCCATGTTTTGACCAAATCAGAAATACAGATGCTTACAGGGTAGTAGGTGATTTATCGAACACAGAATATATTATGAATAATACATTTTGGATTGGAGTTTATCCAGGAATGACAGATAAAATGATTGATTATATGGCGCAGGTAATCAGGGAGGCAATTAGGTGAAAATAATTGTACTTGGAGGAACTGGGTATTTAGGTAGTAAAGTAATTAATAGACTGGTAGAAGATGGACAAGAAATACTTTTGGTAAAAAGAGAGGGGTCCTCACTTGAAAGATTAGCCGATTTAACTGAAAAAATAGAAATATGCAATATTGAAAAAATGAATGAAAAGATATGCAGGGAAGATGGATATGATTGCCTGTTAAATATGTCATGTAAATATCCACGAAATGCGAAAAATGAATTTGAAATATGGGAGGCAAATTTATATAATCCATTAAAAGTTTTTTTGCAAGGTATTAATTCTGGAATAAAAAAGTGCATTACAATTGGTACGGGACTTCCAAATTCATTTAATGTGTATTCAATTTCTAAAAAAGAATTGGCTGATATAATGAAGTGGTATACGGATCAAAAGCCAGTAAAAGTTTGCAATATTGAATTGGAAAATTTTTATGGAGAAGATGAACCAACAAATCGTTTTATCCCTAATATAGTCGATAAAATGAAAAAAAATGAAGATATTTTATTGACAGAAGGGTTGCAGATTAGAGATTTTATTTATATTGAAGATGTTGTAAATTCTATTATTCAGTTAATCTATAACGAAGACTTACCTAGGTATGTTGATTTGCCTTTAGGTAGCGGGGAAGGTGTTTCAATACGAGAGTTGGTAGAGTATTTAAAGGATATTTTAAAATCCAATTCTAGATTATTTTTTGGCGCAATTCCAATGAGAAAAAATGAACCAGATTCGGTTGCTGATATTGGCATGATGCGTAAATTCGGAATTGATGTAAGATACAATTGGTGTGACGGATTGAAAAAGTTTATATAGGAGGATATTTGAAAATGAAATTATTAGTAGTTGGTGGATGTGGATTCCTTGGGAGCAATTTGGCATCTCATGGTATTGAAATTGGTTATGATGTTACAGTGTTTGATAATTTATCAAGATTAGGTGCTGCATCAAATTTGGAGTGGTTAAAGACAAAGGGAACATTTGAATATATACATGGAGATACAAGAAACAAAAATGACGTAGAGAATTTAATAAAAGATGGTCAATTTGATGCCGTTTTTCATTTAGCAGGACAGGTTGCAATGACAACATCAATAGCAAATCCATATAAAGATTTTCAGATAAATACGGTGGGAGCCATCAATTTGTTAGATTCAATCCGAAAATACAGTCCACAAACGGCAGTATTTTTCTCGTCTACAAATAAAGTTTATGGTGATCTTGAAAATTATACATATGAGGAGACTGACACAAGATATAAATGTCTTGAATTTCCAAATGGTTTTGATGAAACGGTTCCGTTAGATTTTCGCTCACCGTATGGATGTTCAAAGGGTGCAGCAGATCAATATATGTTAGATTTTTACAGAATTTTCGGTGTGAAGACGACAGTTTTTAGACATTCTTCAATGTACGGAAGCCGACAGTTTGCGACATATGATCAAGGCTGGATAGGATGGTTTGTGCAGAAAGCCATTGAAAAATATCAAAATCCTGATTGTGAACCTTTTACAATATCTGGAAATGGAAAACAGGTAAGGGATATTCTTCATGCTAAAGACATGATTAATTTATATTACACAGCATTAGATCACGTAGATTCGGTTTGTGGTCAGGCATATAATATAGGTGGAACAATGGAACAGTCATTGTCATTACTTGAATTATTTGCAATGTTAGAAGATATCTTAGGTATAAAGATGGAGTATAAACAGTTACCGCCTAGACAGAGTGACCAAAAGGTTTTTGTTGCAGATATTAATAAAATAAATAAAAAGATAGGATGGAAACCTCAAGTTACAGCAAGAGAAGGCGTGGAAGCAATGGTCGATTGGGTAAGAGGAATGAAGTAATGATTATAAGTATTGTTTTGCCGGCGTATTTGGAGGCTGGTAATTTGAAAAAAATTCTTCCGAGAATACATAACGAACTTAGTGAAATTGAACATGAAATTCTTGTAGTTGATACAATGAAACCCATGGATAATACTATGGAAGTATGTGCAGAGAATAATGCTGTCTACACTCCTAGAAAGGGTGGGAATAATTATGGGGATGCCATTAGAACAGGATTTTCTGAGGCTTCGGGAAAATATATTGTTGTAATGGATGCGGATGGATCACATGATCCGAAAGAAATAAAAAGATTTTATAATGAAGTAGAAAGTGGAAATTTTGATCTTGTAATCGGTTCCAGATATTGTAAAGGAGGATACACAGATAATCCGGCAATATTGAGATTTATGTCTTGGATTTTAAATGTTGTATATCGAATTATTTTTGGATTAAAAGTGAAAGATGTTTCTGACAGTTACAGATTATACGTGGCGAAGCAGGTAAAAGTGCTTGATTTGGAATGTGATAATTTTGATATTGTAGAAGAAATTCTTATAAAATTAAATATTTATACTGATAATTTCAGGATAAAAGAGGTTCCAATTTCGTTTAATAAAAGAGATGAGGGAACTTCAAAAAGACATTTGATGGCATTTATTGGTTCTTATTTAAAAACTATTAAAAAGTTATTAAAGATAAAAAGAAAAGCTTCCAAAGGATAAGATAAAGGGTATTAGGAACATGTTTTTTGAAATAGTGGATAAAATTGTTTTAAGCCTAATTAAATTATTTGAAAGAATTACTAAAATTAACGTTAAGGAGCAGAGTTTAAATACTCTGCTTCAGTTTATAAGATTTGGGATAGTTGGTTTGTCGAATAGCATAATAAACTATTTGGTATACTTTATATCATTGAAGTTATTACGAAAATCTAAAGTCTTAGTTGCTTATGAGTTTTATATTGCACAAATATTAGCATTTTTAATAAGCGTATTATGGGCATTTTGTTGGAATAAGCTATATGTATTTAAAGAAAAAAAAGAAACTGGAAAAACAGTATTGTCGGAACTCTTACGTTCATATTTATCATATGGATTTACGGGATTGATTTTGAGTGAAATATTATTATATGTATGGGTTGATAAAATAGGAATATCAGAATATGTGGCACCGATTATTAATATGATAATTTGCTTGCCTGTTAATTTTATTTTAAATAAATTCTGGACATTCCATAAAATGAATAATTAAAGGAGATCAGTTATGAAAAAAAATATAATAGGGATATTAATTATTTCCATTTTTTTAAGCTTATTTTTTTCGATAGTTTTATGCGGATGGAATAGTCCTTGCTTTACAGTGAGAGGACAAAATGAGGGAACTGTGAGTATAAGTGATAATATTATTGTAGAGCAAAAGATTCCTTCAATAAAACTAAAGTCTATATCAATTAATATGTTAATAAATAAGGAAGATGAAAGTATAATTTATCCGGAAAGTAAGATTGTTATTAATTTAATTCAGGGGGAAAAAATTCAGAAAAAAGAAGTTTATTTAAATGACTTAAAAAGAAGTGGCTGGCAATTAATTAGTCCGAAGTTCGATTTTACAAAATTCAGTGAAAAAGAAATCACCTTGAGCATTACAGGCGAAAATTTAGCAGAAGGTGTGGTAAATGTTTTAATTTCTGACGGGCAACAAGTAGATGCTAGACCATATACAACTATAAATGGTGATGAATGTACGGGATATTTGCAATTTAATTATGGGTTTAGAAATTATGAAAAAATTGGATATTATTTTGGAATATTATGTGTTTTGTTTATATGCATTTCTTTTATAATTTTAGGACTTGGAGGCATTTATAAAAGGTTTCCAATTACAGCAACAGCTATTGTATTAGATTTGGTTTTTGCAATTAGGTTTAGTATATGGACCATTCAAGTCGATGGGTGGATTTTAGGTACATGGTTATCGGATTATAGATATGGGTTTGTTAATCGTGGATTAGCTGCATCAATAGTAACAGCAATTACCAAAATTTTTCATGGCGGGAATGACTATATAAGTTTACAATTTTTAAAAAAAGTATTACTTTTTTTAACATTACTTGTTGCAGTAATAGTTATATATGCAATATATAAACAGGAAAAAGAAAGTGAGCAAACCGGGACAAAAAAAGAAATAGAAAATATATTGGTGTTATGGGTGATGGGACCTTGCTTTTTTACGTTTTTTTTGACATCGACTACGTTTGGAAGAATTGATATTTTGTTGGTGGCATTATTTATGTTGAGTATTTTATCAATTAAATTTACGAGGGCAAGATATTTCCTAATACCAATTTTAACATTGTTAGGAATTTTAGTTTATGAAGGATATCTCTTTTTCTTTTTCCCGAGTATATTTGTAATCATGCTTGCATATGCATATTACAATAAAGAAAAAAAGTTATTATATGCGGCGTTAGGTCTTGCAGTTGTAGCGATATTGCTTAGTCTTTATATTCATTATAATGGGACATTAAATGGTAAAATAACGATGGAAGCGTATTATCAAGAACAACAAAGTCGGACAAACGGACAATTAGATAATACACAAGCGGTAACCTATCCGTTTGGAATTTATGACGGTTCAATTGAAAGCGATATCCACAACAATCATTTATATTATAGAATGATATTGTTTGTGATGGCAATGGCACCATCATTGTTATATTTTGAAAATATATGTTTACATGCATTAAAAAATGGAAAAAATAAAATGGAAAAGTTGATTTTTTCCTTATTGGTAATTAGTCCATTTAGTCTTATTTTTACGATAAATCATACAGCAAGTGACTACTTGAGATATTTTGTACAAACGTATATGGCATTTGTTATTACTATTGTGCTTATTGTACAAATGAATAAAAGTTCTCTAAAAGATGCAGCATATGAAACAAATCTTTTTTTTGAAAAAAGATTTGGAAATAATTTTATCACTATATTAGCTGTAAGTTCCCTTGTTATTGGATTTACATATGGAACATGTTGGCCGTTTACGGATTTGACAACATCAATAGTGAATATTACAGATGATTTGATTAATTATATTAGATAGTAAATATAAGAACAGTGTTTTAATGATATCAATTATCTGTTGCGAAAAGATGCTTGAAATAACTATCATTACAAATTAAGTGTTTAATAAGTTTATTGACAACATAATTTGACAATAGGCTTATTTGCACTAATTGATAAAATTGAGGATAAATAATGGGAGAAAAAATAAAAGATATAGGAAAAATTCATTTAGGTAGAACTGAGCTGGATGTAGAATTAAATCATGGAACACGTCAGAATGAAAAGTATGAAATACATATACAAAATGATAAAGTACGTTTAGCACTTTCAGAGAAAGACTTTTTACAGATGGCATCGGCTGTAGTGTTAGCTAAAAAACAATTGGATATTATAAAAAAGAGGAAATAAGATGAAGTATATACCGGCAGATGTGATTCATAATTTTTTTGAAGAACTAACGAATTCGAAAATACTGTATGTTTTAATTAAAAATGTGTCAAATGAATTACCTGATCATTTAATAGATGGTAAGGATATAGATATCGTTGTTCATGAAGATTATATTAAGGAATTTGAGCAGTTTATGCTTTCGCATAATTTTGAAAAACAGATTCCCCCTTTGGGGAGAGCGAACGGATGGAATTTTGCATATAAATTGCCTGAGTATCAGTTTTGGAAGTTAAAAGATGATAGATTTACATTTTATATTGATGCATCATTTAAATTAAGTTGTAAATCTTTAACACCTAAAATGTGGATTCCATTGGACAAATGTATTAACGATGATATCTGGAAAAACAGAGTATTTGATGAAAAAAATCATTGGTGGATCATGGATGATGGTACTATTTTAATTTATTTAATTGTTAGAAGTATTTTTGATAAAAGGGAATTTAAGCAGGGATATGTGGATGGAATAGAAGAAAGAAAAGAATTGCTTAAAGAAAAAGGAGTACAATACAAGTTATCAAAAATCTTTTTCCACTATACAGGACCATTAATAGAACAGATTTCTAAATCGCAATACGATAGTATTATTGAAAATTATTTGACGTTTACAGAGTATTAGGAGAGAGTATGAGTAATCCAGGAGTTTTGTCATTAGCATCATTAGAACCAGTTGGGGCAGATTACAGATTTGAAATAGAAGATAATATTGGTGAAGCAATACATATTCATTATAAGGATATCCGATTAGATCTTACAGTGGCAGAATTTTATGATATTGCTGAGCAGATGGATAAAATGATAGATATGGTTGTTGATGTAGAGGGATTTTCCAGCAAAGACTATGATCCTGTGAATTTGGTAGGGCTTGCTGCGTGTCTTCCTGATTTGGTGAAGGTGACAGAAGATGAGGTTTGGTTGGCGGATTTACTTGTAGATACTTATGATGAGTATGGAAAGGAAGTTCTTGCACCGATATCAGAGTCGAGAGTTGTTAAGGCATTGTACGGAAATAGTTCAGAGAATGATATTAGGAAACAGGTAAATTATTATAATGCAGATACAGCAACAGTAGAGAAAAATAAAGATAGAGTAATTTATAATTTGGATCAAATAAAGAAAGATGGGTATCCAAGTGGTAGAGAAAGAATTATTTTATTCAACGATAGTAATCAGATTTTTGATGGACAACACAGGGCGTCTTGCTTATACTATTTATATGGAAATATTAGAGTTCCAGTACGGCGAATGTGGTTCAAGGATGGAAAATATACACAGAATCAGCAAGAAAGAAATGAAATATTAGACTGCAAAAGCTTCAGAGGACAGAAGATCAAAATTGGTTCAGTGACGAGAGGTAATATCACAATAGATATTTCAAGTTTGCCTTTGGAAAAATTAGAAATGACAATGCGAAAGTGAGAATACATATGTTTACAAAAAAATGGAAATCTGATATTTACAACAGAATGATACATATTGAGGGAAAAGAAGATCGGATAGAAGAAAAAATAAATAATTTGCTTAGGAACAAATTAAGAGAGGAATATGCCGTAAATTCTTATGCACAAAATGGAGAGGATGTTTTAATTTGGAATTTATTTAATAAGTTGGGAATTAAAAAGCCATCTTACATTGATATTGGAGCTCATCATCCATACGAAATCAGCAACACAGCAATTTTTTATATGAATGGATGTCGTGGAGTGAATGTTGAAGCAAATCCAAATTTGATTGATGAATTTTATAAGGAAAGACCGGATGATATTAATATTTGTTGTGGTGTGGGCAATCATCCCGGGAAAATGCCTTTCTATATGATTGATGAAAAAAGTGGACGAAATAGTTTTAAAAAAGAGAGAGTGGACGAATTCTTGTTGTCAAATTCAGATTTTGAATTGAAAGAGGTAAGGAATATTGAAATAAAAACATTGGAAATGATTATTGATAAAGTAGGATATATGCCAGATTATATGTCGATTGACATTGAGGGTATGGAATATGAGGTACTTAGTCAATATGATCTTTTGAATAAGGGACCAAAAGTTATTACATTGGAAGTGATGAGGAATAATGTTGAGTATGGACAGAAGGTTATACGATTATTAGAAGATGCTGATTATTTTATGTATGTTAAGATATATTCAAATATTACTTTTGTGAAAAATGAATACAAAGAACAAATTTATTCATTATAAACAGAAATGATCATCATAGAAAAGGAGAATATCATGTTTCGAAAGATTAGATCAATAGTCCATTGGGAAATTAATATCTTGGAAGAAATAAAAGAATATTTGATTAAACAGGATGAGGTCAACGAGGAATTCAGACAAAAACTGAGGAAACAAAAAGAAAATAGCGAAGATATACGTTTGCGTTTGATACATATAGAAGATCGCTTAAAGATTGTGGATGAAGATAAGATTGAAGATATGCGTTCGCGTTTGATACATATAGAGGATAAAGTAAATGTTGTAATGAATCAGAGTACAGGGGATATTTATTTGGAATTGAAGGAAAAATAGTATTTATGGAGAAAAACACGGATAATTAGTAGTTATCGCTTGTTTATACGCAAAGGAGAAGTATATGTTTAGTCATGTTACATATATTAATAGTGAAAATTATATTAGAAAATGGCCTATGGGAAAAGACCTTGGATTACCATTCGAAAGTAGGATATATAAAATACTTTCTAAGCAGTTAGGGCGGCAATACGGCCAAAAAATTAAAATTTGGAAAACAGAAGATACACAGGATAATGGAAAAGACATAATTATACAATCTGAAACAGATTTGCTTAATTTTATGGGGAGAGATTTATATTTAAGAGGACGAAAACGCATTACGATTTATATTGAATGTAAATCTTCGGATGATAACAATATTACATTTAATCAACTTGCAGGAAATGCATCCCGTGTAAAAAACGATGATGTTCAGTATTATATACTTGTTACTAACACGACAATAGTTCCATTTACTTTTTATAATTTTAATGAAGACTTTAAAAAAATATCCGATAAGCCTATCGAATTTATGTTAGTGGATCAAACGCTATTATTTCCGTATTTGCGGGAGTGCGCAGAAACTATTGGAGATACTACAGCTTTTTTAGATTATTTTCCCAAAGGAATATGTGGTGAATATCAAATATTGACAGAAAATAATAATAGAAAAAAAAATTTTAAAATATACCTTCTTATTCGAAACTATAGTGAGGAAGAAAAAATCACAATTTCTTTAGGAACAGACCATGACTGGAGGTTAACCCCTGGAGCTATTGACATTAATTTAGGAAAAAACGAATTTAAGTGCATAGAATTAAATGCTGAGCGTGATTACAATGTCGGTATAGACAAATTAAACATTCTTTTTAAATATGAAAATGAAGAAAATATAGTTGAAATCCAAGGACTGAAGTCCGAATTTGACTTTGATCCACCAATGTTCGGTGAACAACATAATAAACTGGTTGATACATTATGTGACAAAATTTTTTCTTTAAATAAATTTTGTTCACAAGTTATAGTAGGAGAAGCCGGGTGTGGAAAAACAAAAATTATTAATAGTTTTAAAAAGAAAATGTATGGCACAGCATTTAAGATTATTTATGTGGCTTGTTCAAAAAATGATAAATTAGTAAAAAAAGATATTGTTGATAAAGCAAAAGAAGAGCAAGTACTACAAGAAGAAATTAAATATGAAAATTTATCAGATATTATAAACCAATTAGAAACAGATTATTTTTCTTGCACAATTATTTTAGATGATATACATAATCTTAGTATTACTATGATTAAAGAAATCAAAGAGTTAATAACCTCTAATTCTGAAAAACCAGTTCTGTTTATTATGGTTGGAAGAAATGACTTTAGTGAAGGTATCTCAGAATATTATTCTTTTTTACAATGGTGTAATTCAGAAAAAACAATACAAATAGATAAAATAAAAAACTTAACAACCCAGGATGCCTCGGCTTTAATTAGTGCTGTTATTAACGATGTTCCAGAATTTGTAAAAGAAACTTTAATAACCAAAAGTCATTGTAACCCACTGTTTATTATACAGTTTATAGAATATCTTTTACAAATGAAAATTGCACATGTTGTTAATCGTACGACTGTTGGAATTTTAAATGTTGATAATTTTAGAGAACGAGAATATATACCAGATAAAATAGACGAATTATATAAGAAAAGATGTAATCAACTAAAAGCGGAACCTGATGGAAAATTGATGGTGGATTTTTTGTATTTAGCCTCTTTTATAGGCCATAAATTTGTCGAAAAAGTTGCTTATCAATATTTTGATGGAAAATTATATTTATTAGAAAATTTAGTACAAAAAAAATTTTTATTACTTCCGGAAGAAGGAAAATTTTCTTTTTATCATGAAACATTATATTTATTTTTAAGAAAACAAATGGAAGATAAAGCGTATATTTGGAAAAAACTTCTCAAATACACTTCTTATCTTACAGATTTTCAGTTGGGAGAAGTATATTTACATTCGAAGGATTATGACAAATCTCTTAATTATTTTCAACCAATAATAGCGGCATGTGATGAGATGCAAAATTATACTGCTACAAGTATTAATCCACAATATTATAAGTATTTAGATTCTGTATTAAAATTACAAAAAATAATGGGCAATACAAAACTGCAAAAGAAAATTGTTTTATACAAAATATATACTGCATTACACTATTTCTCTCCAATATTAGCAGCAGAAGTTTGTACAAACATAACAAAGGATATATCTGAAGCTTTGCTAAATGATAAAAAATTTATGTTTGATATTCGTGAATTAAAGGCACATAGTTATTTGAATGCCGGACGGTTAAAAAATTCAGAGAGATATTTAAATGAGTGTCTTACAATGTCTCTAATACATTCATTTGATATAGATAAGAAAATTCTGTTTGATATGTATGACCGACTATCTGGACTATATATTAAATACAACCATCTTTCGCTGGCGGAAAATTATAATATTTTAGGAGATTCATTGGCAAAAGAAATTAACGCGAAAGATATAAGTGCATTATCTGCTATAACCAAAGCAAAAATATATCTTTATCTACAGCCCGAAGTAGCAGAGAAAAATTTAAAACAGGCAAAAGAGTTATTACAGGAAACCAATTCCAAGAGAATATTGGCTCATGCAGAACTTTCATGGATTATTCAACAGTTACCAATTCATCAACATAATGCTGCATGGATTTCTCAGACAAAAGAAAAAGTGAGAGAATTTCAGCAAACGGCAATTAAATATAGCCATGGAAGTTCTATTATTCGTTCATATCTTCTTCTTGCTGTATTAGATTTTTTAGCTAATAAAGAGTCACGCAATTTTGAAGAAACAGAGCAATTTTTATCGCAGGGTATTGATGCAAGCATTAAATTTGGAATTGCAACATATATTTGGGAATTTTACAACATGAAACTGATTATTCGGCAAAAATTGCATTATGATTGTGATTATATTATGAAGTTAGTTGAAACTATAAAAAGAATGTTAATGCAGCAAAATTTACTCTATTTAGGGTCATTGGATTTTTGCTATGCAAATATCCTTGTCTTGACTAATATTGCAAGATATTACAAAAAGGAAGGTGATTTTTATAAATTTATGAACAGCATAAGCTGTAGTAATGAACGTTATAACAGCAGTTGCAATTTTAATTGTGGAGATGTTGGGTGTCAATATGTATGTGAAGGGCCTATGAATTTATATAAAAAACAGTATAAACATGTGCATGACGAGAATGGTTTGCTTTTAGTTAATCCTAAAATTACTTATGACTTACTAGACGAAGAAACAGGATACTATATTGCTATATCGTAAAAAATTCGACCGTGCTTAGCATTAATATTAATATTACTTTGCTTAAGCACGGTTTTTATTATTTAGTTACAATATAATTTCCAATTACCAATACATCAATTTCCGTTTGTAAAAAAGTTTGTATTGCATCATTGGGTGTTTCTACTATTGGTTGACCAGCAACATTAAAAGAAGTATTTAAAACAACAGGAACACCTATCAATTTTTCAAGTTGTAATAACATTGCATGTAAAAATGGTTCCTGTTGTGATGATACGGACTGGACACGTGCTGTATGATCAACATGAGTAATGGAAGGAAGTAATTTTCTATACTTTTCTTTAACAGTTGTCGCAAGAAGCATATATGGAGAATCTTGTTTTAAATCAAAAATGTCATATTGGCGTTCAGCAATTACTGTCGGTGCAAATGGTCGAAAATATTCACGATGCTTCACTCTTGAATTTAATATATCCTTCATATCAGGGTTCGCAGGATTTGCTAATATACTGCGATGACAAAGCGCCCTTGGTCCTATTTCTGTTCGTCCATGGTGAAAACCAACAATCTTATTGTCTGCAATATATTGAGCTGTTTTTAAGCTTAAATCTTCATCAGAATAGTATGTATAAGTTAATCCTTTCTGTTTAAGAACTGTTTCGATTTCTACATTAGTATATGATAATCCCAAATATGGAAGGTCAATCTTAAATTTTGTTTTACCAAAATGCTTTTTATAGGCAGCAAATGCATTTCCAATAGCTTGACCATCATCTCCACAAGCCGGAAATACAAATAATTTATCAATATCACATTTGGTTAGTAGTTTATGATTCAAAAGACAATTAAGAAATAATCCCCCACCTAAACATATATTATGTTCATTATAACGATGAATCAGTTTTTGAATAAAATGGATAAAAATCTCCTCTGTGTATTTTTGAACTGTTTGTGCTATATCAGCCTTATGTTCGGTAATATAGTGGAGATACCCTTTATCACTTAAAAGACCAATGGCATGTATATCTTTTAAAATATCTTTTGCATATATGTGGTAATTAAAATCATCATATTGATCGTAATTATATTCAAAAAGTGATTTCCCGTACGAGGCAAGTCCCATGGTTTTTCCAGCTTCTCCCCATCCGAAACCAAGTAAATAAGTGATTTGCTCATATTTTCTGCTGATGCTGACTTCTTTATTTCGGATTAATTCGGGCATTCGTGAATATATATGATTACAGGTATCTTTCATATGACGTGTCATTGGTGTTTGATAACGTCCATCAACGTGTGTTACCACAGTATCCTTTCCTACAAAAAGACTTTCCGCTTCACACAAATTTCCATTATAATCACCACCACCATCTGCAATCAGTATTAAAGCATGATCAAATCCTGAGGCTGAGAAGACTGCTTCGGCATGTGATTTATGATGATCAATCATATATAATGGTTTATTTTCGCATTTATAATACGAAAATAGACTTTGTGAAAGATAATCAATATAAGTACTGTTATCTAATTCACCTCCTGAAAAACCTATACAATCAATTTCATTAAAAGTAAGATGAACATACTGTAATAATTTATCAATACATTCAAATGCAATAAGCGCACCGCTGGAATGTTTTATTCTATCAATTCTCTCTTGTGCAACAACACCCAAAACTTCCCCATTTTTGATGATTGCAGCACTTCTATCATGGCCAATATTTATACCTAGTGCAATTCTCTCTGTTGATGTTTTACTCATTTTTTTCTCCTATGTGAATGATAACTACTAATTATCCTTCATAAATAAAATACTCTATGCAAATTTCGGATAAATGGAGCTCCTTTCTCACATCAGCGGTGTAAGGTGTTCGCACTATCTGCAAATTACTGAATATTCTTGTGCGATGAAATGTAAGCGCCTAGTTTCAGGGTGGATTTAAAATCATCACAAAATTTGCCATAA
>OLQR01000222.1_pt1 | contig 48969 bp, 58 predicted proteins | sample 1671881 | NCBI WGS metagenome assembly OLQR01 (sample SAMEA3136623, study PRJEB25190) | human gut metagenome | biome: human gut; feature: human-associated habitat; material: faeces | place: Austria | collected 2013 | reverse complement strand
AATTATATTCCATTACGCTGCGGAGTGTATCCATAACTCCGCAGCTAAATTCTGATTACGATACAATCATAGTAGGAACATCTGTTTCGACAACAAGTCAAACAATTAATCATTATGGTGATCGAAAACTAAGTGATTACAAATTTATTGTGTTTGCGTTCGGTGCTAGTGATGATGATATTCGCAGTATTGTAACTGTTCCAAGGGCTATCTTCGAAAAAATAGGAAAATCCTATAGCTTCGTGGCTCATGGTTCGAATGACAGCACGATATCTGCAGTATCGTTTACATATGCAAGCGATACTGCTACAACTGTAAAACTGTCTGCTGATCATGGCGTTAAATACATAAGAGTTTTTGGGATTAAATAAAATTTCATATAATTTAACTAAATTGTATAAAATACCTAGGAACTGTAAACATAGCAATGACTATACTGGTAGACGTACTGTCTTTGCATCGCACATTTATCTGTCCGTTTCTGACGTTTATGTAGCCGGTATTTCCGTATGGAGTCCAGCTTCCGTCAATGATTTCGCAAGGAGCGAAAACTTCATTTTTTAAAGTGATACCATTAGGTAAATCTAATAAAGTTTGAGTTGTATTTCCACCTGTCAAACTTTTGCTTTTTCTGATATAAAACATAGCACACTGGCTATTTATTTCTATGCTGATTCCATCAGTAGAATAAATTTTGTATTCTTTATCAGAATTTAGTTGTGTTGTTGAGTTTTCTATTTATCGTTACCATAGCTATTTAACATGGCGATCTGTTTTTTATAATATTTTTTTGCATAAAAATAAAATCTCCTTCCCTTTTAAGCAGATTTAATAGTTTATATATTAGATTTGTTATTATTCTTTAAGCTGCATAACGAATATATTCATACTCGATCATATCGTCTGAAGCATCATAATATGTACCGGCAGTCATATTAATGTCTGCATGCCCTAACAATATCGCAACATTCTGAATCGGCATGCCTCGCTTAATTAATTGTGTGCATAACGTCCGTCGGAACTTATGCGGATGTGCATATACATTACATGATCTTCCTAAATCTCTTACAATTCGCTCGATTCCGTCTTTCCTCAGGCGATCGTATGGATACCTCTTAGATACAAAAAGTGAAATATTATTATCTTGTCTGGTTTCTAAATATCTATTCAGATAAATCATTGCCTGATCAGAGATAAATACTGTCCTTTCTTTATCTCCCTTACCAATGATCCGCACTTTCTTTCGAGTAAAATCTATGTCATTTAGATTTATGTTGCTTAGTTCTGAAACACGACAACCTGTGCAGGCTAACATCTCTATCAATGCTCGATCACGAATATCCGTACATACTATACGCATACGTTCCAGCTCATCGGAAGTAAACGCTTTCTTCTTTTTCTTCGTTACTTTGATTTTCTTAACTTTCCGAGTCGGATCTTTGTCAATGTATTCTTCGTCAGCCAACCAGCTAAAAAATGAAGATATCGATGATCGCTTATTATTTAAGGACAAATTCGATATTCCTCTACTTCTCTTATACGCATATAAAAAACTTCGGATATCCGTTGCATCTATGTCTTTTGCCTCTTTTCCAGCGAAATAATCTGCGAACTGTGTTAGATGTAAATTATATTGCGATATCGTCCGACTGGACTTATTTTCTACAATCAGCGTCGCAAGGAACGTATCTTTTAGCTTCCTTAAACTGTCATTGTATTCCGTCAATTCCGTCGATTCTTTCTTAATCTGTACATCTCGGAACTCTTCTACCAACACATTTTCAAGATAATCTAGCTCTTTTTTCTTGATCCTATTGCCCATTTTTATTAGTACATTACTTATAATTCTGTCACGCATAATACTTTCTCCTTTGTGTGTTTGTTATACGTGAATTATATTCCATTACGCTGCGGAGTGTATCCATAACTCCGCAGCTAAATTCTGATAGATATTTCAAGCGGATTTTTAGTGGAAAAATCGGCGAAGAATTTATTATTCCAAACGATTATAAAGAAATAATAATACAAATAACAATTGCTTTTACTGACGCGACAGATATTACGCTTCCAGAAATATATATAAACGATCTCGAAACGTGGTGGAATAAAATCACATCATACTGGTACAACAATAGTTATAATGCTTGTATTTTACTAAATTATAATAACGGAAATAGAAAAATTAAAATGAATCCTACTTGGTATATATGTAATCCTAATAGTAATAATATTGGAATGGTTATTTATGGTCGATAATCAAATACTTGCTGCTAAAACTGTCAAGGTGAAAGGGATACTGTAAAACGTTGATCCACTTATATTTATAATTTTAAATACAACCTTTGAAGAATCCCATTTGATTGAATAATCTAATCCTTGAAAAATCTTTGAATCATTATATGTTTGCTGTAATGAAGCAAAAAATATTCCGCATGACTCATTAATACCAAGATCTTTATACGAATATGTTTGTGTAATCTGCGATCCGTTTGCGATATCAAGTATTGGATACGCGTATTTTGCATAGATCAATGATTGCATATCAGAATTTAGTTGTGTTGTTGAGAAAAAAGAAAGGAGAAAAAATGGCAGTAAAAACAGTACAAGCGACTATTAACGGTCAAACATACACATTGACTCTTAACAGCTCGACTGGAAAATATGAAGCTACGGTAACAGCTCCGTCAAAGAGTTCATACAATCAGAGTGGACATTATTACGGAGTAACAGTTAAGGCAACTGATGAAGCAGGAAATACAACGACAAAAGATGCAACAGACAGTACGTTGGGATCATCTCTGCAATTAAAAGTAAAAGAAAAAGTTGCTCCTGTAATAGCGATTGTAAGTCCAACGTCTGGATCATATTCGGCAAATAACAAGCCTGTAATTACCTGGAAGGTAACCGATACCGATTCTGGTGTTAATCCATCAACAATCGGTATCACGCTAGACAGTGGTACTAAGGTAACAGGCGATGCAATAACTAAGACTGCGATCACAGGCGGATACCAGTGTACATATACACCAACGACAGCGTTGTCCGATGGAAGCCATACAATCAAATTGGATGCAAGAGATTATGACGGAAACGCAGCAGCTACAAGCTCAACATCGTTTAAGGTAGATACAGTTCCACCTGTATTAACATTGTCCAGCTCAACGGATAAACTTATTACAAATCAAACTGCTTGCACAGTAAAAGGTAAAACCAACGATGCAACAACCAGTCCTGTCACGGTAACAGTTAAACTTAATTCTTTAGCAGCAGAAGCAGTCACAGTTGGAAGCGATGGAAGTTTCAGCAAGGCCCTTACTCTTGCAGTAGGTACAAACACAATTACCGTTGTTGTAACCGATGGTGCTGGTAAGACAACGACAATAACACGTACCGTTACGTTAGACAAAACCGCACCTGTGATCAAGAGTGTTACATTGACACCGAACCCAGTCGATGCTGGCAAAACATTTATCATATCCGTTGAAGTAACGGACTAGGTTAGTTGTTATGGTAGTTCGACTAGAGGGGAATGTAAACGGAGAGTCAGTGATCTTAACTAGATCCGCTGACTCTTTAGATTTATGGAAGTCCGTTATACCAGCCACATTAAACGGCAGGTATGTAATCGGATTAACTGCATATGATGAGGCAGGGAATGTAAGTAGCTATTCTACATACATACTTACAGTAGATCTGAAAGCATTAAGAGTTTCACTGAAGCCTTTTGATTTGTATGCAACCTTGCACAACGAGAAATAAGAAGAAAAAAAGAGGAGGAGAACATGCAAAAAAAGAAAGTGATCATAATGCACCCTGGAGAATCCAGAACAGCAGTAATTACTATACATTCTATTAAAAATGAGAAATTTACAATTGAAAGTGCGGAGTATTCGCTAATATACATGAAAGACAAAGCTGAAGAAAGCACTGGAGTTTGTAATATTAAAGAACATGATATAGAAGCACTGATTTCTCCTCAAAAGCGTGGTACCTATACACTTGACATCAGATATGCAGTATTAGACGAAATCTTAATAGAGCATATAGAAGTGAAGGTGGTATGATGGCAGCAGAAATCATTGAAATTAAGTCTGTAAGCCTGTCTCCTAACCCAGTACAGACCGGTGGAAAAGTTAAGATCAGCGTAGGACTTGAAGCAAACGAAAGTGATGTTAATTGCTTCTATTGCATATTTTCTTCCGAATTAGAAACAAGTAAAGTAACAACAACAGCAACGGTGTAGCTGATGAAGGAGACATATTTGGATGATGAATACTTAAGAAGGCACGAGCATGAAGAGTTTGCAAGACGTGTTGATCAAGAAAATAAACGCCAGAATCGCAGATTAGATATCATAGATTCTACGTTAAGCCAATTAAATGAATTGACAATTTCTGTACAGAATCTTGCAACGAGCATGAAACACATGTTAGACATTCAAACAGAACAGAACAAACGGCTTGAAGAGCTAGAAAACCGAGACGGAGAGAAATGGAGAAGCATCTCTATGTATGTCCTGACTGCGTTAATTGGAGCAGTGATCGGATTTGTACTCAAACAAGTTGGAATATAAGAAGGAGAGATAAGATGAAAGAATTATTTGAACAGAATAAAGTACTATTTTTAGCAGTGATCACAATTTTGATTGCTGTTTTTTTAATTAAGAAACTGATTGAATATGTACAGAAGAAAGGATTGGAAGGCATTAGATTATATGTCTATGAGTTGTTCGTAGAAGCAGAGGAACGATTCAAAGAATCTGGACAAGGACAAGCTAAATTTGATTATGTAATTCAGCTGGCGAGATCGCTATTACCGAAGCCAGTACAGATTTTTGTGACTGATAATATGTTAAAAGAAGCTGTGCAACTGTGGTTTGACGGCATTAAAGATCTACTCGATGATGGTAAATTAAATGCTTCAATTTTAGAAGAAAGAGAAGAAGAGAGAAAAGGAGAGTGATCGGTATGGCACATGTAACAAATAAATGCATCAAGCTTGTGAAAAAATTTGAAGGACTTTATAAAAAAGCTTATCGAGATGAGGTCGGTGTCTGGACGATCGGCTATGGAATTACTAACGCAGATAAATCTATCACAGGAGCAACGATAAAAGCTGGACTCGTGATCTCTGAAAAGACAGCGGATAACTGGCTTGAAAGATCACTGAATAGCAAATATCTGCAAAAAGTCATGAAATATGATAAAAAGTATAATTGGAATCAGAACGAAATTGATGCCCTTGTATCTTTTGCATATAATATTGGCAGCATTGATGGGCTTACAGCTAATGGAACTAGATCTAGAGCCACGATTGCAGCTAAGATTTTAGAATACAACAAAGCTGCTGGGAAAGTCTACAGAGGATTGACAAGAAGAAGAAAAGCAGAAAGAAAACTATTCTTGACAGCGACAAAAGCTAAGAAGAAAGCTAAGAAGAAAGCTAAGAAGAAAGCTAAGAAGAAAGCTGTGAAAAAAGTCTACGCAAAAGTTAATACTAAGCATGATCCGTTGACAATCAGAAAGTCTGCATCTTCGACAGCAGCAGTGCTTGGAAGAGTACCGAAGAAATCTAAAGTTGAAGTATTGAAAAAAGGCAGCACGTGGACAAAAGTTAAGTACAAGAGCGTAACAGGGTATTCTGCTACAAAATACCTTAAATTTTAATTGAACCAGGGGAGAAATCCTCTGGTCTTTTTTTATTGCAGAAAAATATACGGAATAATAAAAATAATGCGAAAAAATTTAAAAAATAATGTAAAACATATTGATTTCTACCTACTATGATGTATAATACAATTAGAAAGTAAATAAAACATACTAAACAGTATAAAGGAGAAAAGGTTATGAATAAAGATATTAAAAGTGAAGTTTACAATGCACTGGCAAACATCATGTTTGAAACAGGGGCAAGCAAAGAGGATATGGATAAAGCGATCAACTGGTTCAATGAAAAATTTTATGTAGATGCAAACGAGGAGGAAGAAAATGATTAAATTTGAAAAAGGACAGGTTTATACAGGAAGTGATTCAGATATCTATGTAAAAGGAGCATACGGAAGCATGGTAAGATTCATCGAAGGATGTTCCCCAGCAGCGATCCATGATATGCAAGAAATCCCAGCAGAGAACTTAGAAGAATACATCAATGAATGGGGATTCAAGAGAGCTGATCCAGAATACGAAGCATTTTTAAATGCTTAATAAATAACAATAAACATTATGGAGGTAAGAGATCATGAAAATTGAAACATTATTAAACAAAGCGAGAGAAAATGCAAAAAAACAGGTATGGCTAGATTACTTAGATATATGCGATTGGAACGAAGAAAAAACAAAAGAATTGATCAAACGAGAAAGAGAAAATGGAGAATTTGTAAAATTCGTAGAAAGCGAAACAATAGATAATATTTATAAATTAATCAGAACGATCAGGAATACAGCCCTTATGAGCGATGAAGAAAAAGAAGCTGCAATCGCAGAAATTCATAACTGCCCAGAGTGGGAAAGATTAGAAAAAAGAGTTGCAATGACATTCGCAAATCATCTTGTAAAATACGAAAATGTATACATGAAATAATAAATGTTAAGCCCACCCCGGAGGTTACGAGGGTAGAAAGCGAGAAGAAAAATGAAAAATAAAAATTATAAATATTATCAACCGAACGATAAAGACACAAAAGATAAATACGGAGACTGCGTAATCAGGGCATTAACAAAAGTTCTGTGCAAAGACTGGCTAACAGTGTTTGATGAACTTTTACCATATGCCAAAGAATTACAGTGTATGCCAAACGAGCGGAGATGTTATGAAGAGTATTTATTCGATAATGGCTTTGCTTATCAGGGTGTCAGCAATAGAAAAGGGTCTAAACGACCAACTGTTGAGAGCTTTTCAAAGGATCACAAACAGGGCAGTTACTTTGTGAATGTCGCAAATCATGTGGTTGCAATTTCAGATGGCAGTTATTACGACACATGGGATTCTGGGGACTGTTGTTTGTATGGATATTATTATAAAGAGGGAAAATAATTGATAACCAACCGGGATGTAATTACTCCAGGAGAAGAGGAGTAAAAACTATGACTAAAAATGCAGAAAAGAAAGCAAGATCCATGCTTAGCAGATTATCGTTAGAACAGCTTATCAAAGAGTTCGACATGACAGAAGGTATGCCGGCTAGCTTTGAGTTATCTATGGTCCGTGGTTGGATCATGGACGAGCTTGAGAAAAGGAATCCTACGGCGTATGATAAGTGGCTGGACATGGATTACCCAACGAATGAAGCGTTGAGAGAGTTATATCTGGTGGATCAGGCTTTACAAACAGCTGAAACTAAGTAATAATAAGCGTATTAGAGGTTTTGGGAGAAAAGAAGGGAGAAATACACACATGTTAACTTACAAGGCGGATATCTTGCAAATGTTAAAGGCTGCTGGATATAATACCAGTAGAATTAGAAAAGAAAAGCTTATATCAGAGAATGCATTGCAGCAGATCAGGGACGGAGAAATGGTTGCTGTAAAGACACTGGAAAAAATCTGTGAACTGTTGGATGCACAACCGGGCGATCTTATAAAATATCAAAATGGTACTGGTAAAGTTACAAAAAATATCACTCTCACTGTAGACTTTGATATTGATTTCATGCCACCGGAAGGATTTGATCCTCCAGAAGCAATAACGGACTGGAAAAGTGCATGCGATAATTGCCCATTTTATTATTTTAACGATGAATATGGCGATGGCTATTGTATGTGTCCACAGGATCACGATATTTCCGCATGTCCGATTAGAAAATATTTTGATTAATTATATAAGCTGTTACTTGCTTGTGGTAGCAGCTTTTTTGATGTTTTGGGAGGTAGAAGATTATGTATAATGCAGTAGACGTAGCAAGCTATATCGTAGGAAGATGTGCGAATCTTGGACGACCAGTAACTAATTTGCAGTTACAAAAAATATTATACTATATACAGCTTAATTTTTTGAGAACATACGATAAATGTATCTTTGAAGATGATATTCTAGCACGTAGACATGGACCGGCAGTGAAAGAGGTGTACAATAAATACAATGTATGGGGCAGACATGAGATCGTACCTAGAGCTGTACAAACCGTAAAAGAAACGTTCTTAGAAAAAGATAGAGAGTTGATTGATCGAGTAACAGATGTGTGCCTACTATTGGATACATGGGAGCTAGTAGAGAGATCACAAAAAGCCGGTGGACCATGGCAGCAGAGTTTTGACGGAAACCTTGACAAGGTAATACCGAAGGAATTGATGAAGAACTATGCAAAAGATCACTGATATAATTTAGAAATTTCAAATACTTTATACCGATTTAGACCGAGGTTTTTCCTTGGTCTATTTTTTTTATAATAAATAAAAGGACCAGTAATCCGGTCCTTTTTTGATGTTCAAATTTATATTACTCATTAGTTTTATGGACGTAAGATCCAGCGATAATAAGTGAAACAGTAGTTCCGCCACCGACATTCTCAAAACTTGTCATTCCAACAGGAACTCCGTAGATCTGAACAGTGTCCTCTTTGTATATATCTAGTGATCCGTTATAGATAACATAGTAGTAATTAGAATCTGCATCACATACCTGAATTTCTGTAATGGTGCTGTTACCCTCTCCAGATTCGTTGACTTTTATAACATAACATTCTGGAGTTTTCATGATCTTGTCTCCGAATTTGTTTTGATTCTTTTCGACTTGCTTATACTCGATGGAAGCATCTACATATTTTTTGATGCTGTTTACTTTCTTTACCGCACAAACTTCTGGATGATCATTTAAAAATGTCTTTGCTTTAGGACTAATAGTGTACGGAATATCCTCGCTGTTTTCTCCGATGTATTCGTATAAATCCCCCATGCCGTCAATGTCTGATGAATCGTCAGAATCATTGTTTTCTGTAGAATTGGCTGCTTCGGTCTTTTGACTTTCGGTAGTCTTTTCGTTGGAAGAAGATGAACTTCCACCACATCCAACGATAGAAACTGACATAGCAGCTACCATCCCTAGCGTTAATAAAAATCTTTTTCTCATACGTATCTCCCCTTTACATTAATTTATTTTCATTTTGTAACTTAATAATAACATATACTATCATAAATAGCTATACATTATTTAGATAAGCGTAAATAACTTATATGAAGTATGACGGCAGTATTTGGACTTTCCTGATAATGTCCATGTATTTGTCCGTGGACTGTCCGTGGACATTCTAGAGACATTCCAGAGACATTCCGTGGAAAGTCCGAAGAATGTCCAAAAAATAAAAACCGAAAAATTCATGGATTTCCCCAAATTTCAATTTTTGCCACAAAAATGACCCGGTACAAATTTCGATCGAACTCTTTCATATTATATATACATAGTCAAACTCGTAAAAAATCACGCTGTCCGATGGACTGTCCGTGGACTGTCCGCGATTTTGTCCCATGAGCATATATACATAACATAAACATAATAAATATATATAAATATATATTAATATATATGGTCATTTTGACCGATTTTTTATGCCTTTGTGGATATGTGGACAAGTTTGTTGAAAAAATTCCAAAAATATTATTTTTAGTATTTACAAATTCCATAATTGTGATTATAATAGCAAATGACAACAAACAACAAACAATAAACAAATAAAGCAAAGGAGAATGAGGTATGAAGCTAAAGAACCTAAGAAACGTATTAGGAGTTGTTGGAGGATTTGTTGCCTGTGGAGCAGTTGGAGGCTTACAGCAAGAAACGTTGCCATTGTTGCAAGGGACGTTATGCATGATCCTTGGGATCTTGATGATCGCCGCTTGTATGCATGACAGAGACTAAGAAACATAACACACAGTGAACGAAAGGGCGGTACATATGACAGCAATTAACAGATTAACCGAAGAGCAGATCGAACAGCTTGCAGTGGAGATCAGACAGTTTTTGATTGATAACCAGCTGTGGCAGGACGTGGATATTTATTTCAACGGCAAGTGCTTTACAACACACGACAAAGAAGATGGTGGATATTATTACAACGATCCAGATCATCTAATCGTTTTGGAAAATGAAAATCCAAGAGATCACTTTGACTACGTGGCAGAAGATCATGTCTTAAGCATGGCTTTTGAAGGCCCACTGTACGAGTTGTTTAATTATCCGATAGGCACAGCAGATTACAGAAAACTAGATAAATTTATTCAAATCTTCAAGAATTACGGACTGTATTACGAACTTGGGGATATGTGGAATTTATCTTGCTATTACGTTTAGAATTTCAAAAAAAGGAGAAAAGGAATTATGACATACAGTGAATTTAAAACAAGAATGACAGAGGACGTTAAGAAATACATGGACGGCAATCATCCAGGGTATGAAGTGAGCCTTGAGAACGTCGCAAAGGTAAACAGAGATTTTGTGGAGATGATCGCAATATCAAACAAGGATACACATGAAGGACCAGCGATCGACGTAAAAGAGCTTTGGGATGATGCAAACCGAAGAGGAATGAGCTACGAAGAAATGAGCAGAGAAGTCATGAAGAGATTAGACTTAACCTTGAAAGCAGTTCCAGAGGTCGTACTAGACGATTTAATTGATTTTAAGAGCAGAGTTATATTAACTCTTATCAACACGGAAAAAAATCAAAATATATTATCATACGTGCCTCACAGAACATACTATGAGTTCTCTATCGTGTGCAGATTCATTGCACACGAAGATGAAGAGGCAACAACAAGTGGAATCGTAACAAACAAGATGCTTGAAAAAGCTGGATACACAGAAGAGGAATTATATAAATTTGCTCATGAAAACACGAGAAAAGATGTGGATATTTCTAAAATGTTTGGAATGTATGTGCTTACGACAAAACGCAGAATGTATGGAGCAGCAAGTATTTTGTTCCCAGAGATGGTAAAAGAGATCGCAGATCACTGTGGATGTGACCTGTACCTCATACCAAGCTCAACTTGCGAATGGATGGCTGTTCCGGTAAGAACAATTTCAGGAGGTGCAGCTGAGGTCAATAAAATGATCCGTGAAGCAAATTCCTTGACCGTAGAGGAAGAAGAAATTCTTGGAGAAAGATGTTACTACTACGACTACAAAACAGGAGAAATTAGAGTAGCACAGTAAATATTATGCAGTTAACTAGGAGGCAAGAAAATGTATGATTACAGCGGAGATATGAGCTACTTTCAGAACCAGCTTTTAGATGTCGGAATAACAAAAGACGTGTTAGACATGGATGAATTTGCTGGATCAACACAAGAAGAATTACAGTTGATTGTAGATTATGCGATCAAGGTTCAAAAATCTAAGGAGGATCAGGAAAATGACTAGAGAATATTACGAAATTAACGAAGATGCAGCCAGACAGGCTAAGGCAATGTGGAGCCATTCAGATTATGTGATGGGCAGCAAAACAGAAGAATACAAAAAGGCTGTTAACGAGGCATATGATCTGGTGGATAAGATCAAAGAACAAAGACCACGATCTGCGGAAAAAGCAGAGCATATTGCAAAGAAGTATGCAAAGAAGCTGGCAGAAAACTATAACGACGGATTTAGAATCGAAATGATGTGTCCGTCAATACTGATTTCTGGTGCTGGTAACTTCCCAGTAAAGAAAAAAGAAAAGCAGAATGAGGCGAGAGATCGAAACCTCAAAGAATACAATCAAATTCTTGCATATATTGACAAGCTGAAAGATATATTACACGGCAATGAAGTAATCAAGTCGAAGGATGCAGATGCAGTAGAAATGCTGCAAGAGAAGCTGGACAAGCTCGTTAAGAATCAGAACATGATGAAAGCGGTAAATGCCTATTATCGTAAGCATAAGACCTTAAAAGGGTGTCCAGAGTTTAGCGAAGAGACAGCGATCAAACTGGAAGAATCCCTTGACGATCGAAAGAAAGAACAACACAGAGTTTTTATGCGGTATGAGCTTCAAAATAATAATTCAAACATCAGAAGCATTAAGAAACGTCTGGAAGGGCTAAAAAAAGAAAAGGAACAGGGAGACAGTGAAATCTCACTTGATAAATTTGGACTGGATATCAAGGAAAATAAAGAGATTATGCGAATCCAGTTTTTCTTTTCTGGTAGACCGAAACCAGCAGTAAGAGACGTGATGAAGAGTAAATCGTTTCGCTGGTCGCCGAAAAATGGATGCTGGCAGAGGCAGTTAACATCTAACGGAAGATATGCAGCAAAAAAGGCGGTAGAAGAGATCGAAAAATTAGAATTGGAGGATATTTACGATGAGATTTGAGAAATACGGCTATGCGGTTGAAGTTGATATTGAAACTAAAAAATTTAACGTATCAAACAAATATGGAGATCATGGAGGAGGTTATATCATAAGGAATGTTATAGACGAGCAAATTTGCGAAATTTTATTATTAGATTTTCTTTCAAACCATACTGTAAGCGATATAACAAAGAATCGCTATCAGAAAATGGTCGCATTAAACGAAAAAAATGAATATATACAGTTACAGGCTGTTAAAAGACTGCATTCATATTTTATTCAGGAATATGACAATGAACTTATGTATATTCGATCAGTGTATGCAGGGGAAATCGGCAAGTGCGATATTATTGAAAAAATGAAAGAAATGTATAACATCCAACATGGATTAATGGCAGATGTGTTTAAAAGTCCGTTTGATGATTGCACGAACAAGGGGATATCATCAAAGGCAGATGAATTATATATAGCCTATGACAAAGCACCTCTTATACTGACGGATATCAGAGAGTGCGTAACAGTTGAAAAATTGCAGACGAGATATGGGGAGTATGTGAAATGTAAACCGGTTTATGAATCTAATAACATGTATGCAGCCGGAGGAAATTTCTTGTACACCAGCGATTGCAGATTTAAAGAGATCACAGGCATTGAGTACCCAGTACCGATCCATGATCACAGAGTCGAATTGTTTTAAAAATTAAGGAGAAAAATCTATGAATAAAGTTGTATTGATGGGAAGGCTGACACGAGATCCGGAGGTCAGATATACCGAGGGAGATAACCCAACGACGATTGCGAGATATACACTCGCAGTCGATCGAAAATTCAAGAGAGATGGAGAACCGACTGCAGACTTTATACGCTGTATCGTATTTGGAAAGGCTGCTGAATTTACAGAGAAATACTTACAGAGAGGCATAAAGGTAGTTATCTCTGGAAGAATCCAGACAGGAAGTTACACGAACAAGGAAGGTGTAAAAGTCTACACAACAGACATAGTTGTTGAGGAACAGGATTTCGCTGAAAGCAAGGCGGTTTCAGAACAGAATAGAGAGAATTATAATCATGAAGGACAGGCTGGAGAATCAGTCGGATCAGACGGATTCATAAATGTTCCAGAAGGATTGGAAGAAGAACTTCCGTTTAGTTAGAAAGGAGAATAATAAAAATGGACAATAAAGAAGTAGAACAAAGATTGATTGACAGCAAGCAGTTAAGGGAAATGTTAAACTGTGGAAGATCAACAGCAGAAAAGATTGCAAACGATGCCGGAGCTAGAGTAAAGATCGGCAAAAGAGTACTTTGGAATGTTAAGAAAATTGACGAACATCTTGAAAAAATCAGCAAATAAAAAGCATTTTACAAAGGAGAAAAAATCATGGAAGAATTAACAAAAGTAGTAACAGAATTACACGCATACGGATTAAAACAGCATACCATCGTGAAGATGGTAAAAGACATTTTTGCCTCTGTGGATAATGCAGAGGTAAAGATCAGCCCGAAATCAGTTAAGAAAACAATCAGATAAGGAGCGAGAAAATGACAGGGAACGAATATCAGAACTTAGCAATGAGAACGAATGACGGATTAGGAACAGAAAGATTGTTAGATATGGCTGACAATTTAGAACAGGGATTATCTGATGCTGTGCCTGAAACAGATATTGACCTCGGAGGTCTTATCAACGGCTTATTTGGATTATCTGGCGAATCTGGGGAATTCATTGATATGATTAAAAAATGGATTTTTCACGAGAAGGAATTGGACGAGGATCATGCGAAAAAGGAACTGGGCGATGTTATGTGGTATGTAGCTATGATCTGTGAATCGTTCGGCTGGTCGCTGGATGAAATCATGCAGATGAACATTGACAAACTTAAGAAACGATATCCAGAAGGCTTTGACACAGAAAGAGCGAATAACAGAAAGTCTGATGATGTTTAGGAGGGTACATATGGGGAAAAAGGCAACGCTTACAAGAAAGCAATATAAAAGCGTAAAAAAGATGGATCACAACGACATGGATTCGTGGGTTGCAAGTATCTATGAAAGCGGATATAATGATGGACGGAATTCAGTTCCGGGGATTGACTTTGAAGAAGCGAAAGAAGTTCTTCTTAGTATCAAGGGAATTGGAGAGAAGAAAGCAGCGGTTATCATCGAATCATTGGATGGCATCTTGGCGAAAAAAGTTGAGTCAACACAAAAAGAGTGTTAATATAATGAAGATACTTTACAAATGTAATATATTGAGTGTACAAAAAAGCCTTGGGGATGCGATGTTCATTCATCCATAAGAAGAATTCACGATAAAAGGATATCTTAGAAAGGAGGTACAATGGTAAATTTGATCGAAATAGGAAAAAGTGGAATAAAAGTACCATTCTTAGGAATGGGAACATGGGCGATCGGTGGTGGAAGCTGGTGGGGAGACAATGATGATGAACTCTCTGTCAAAACGATTCAAAGGGCGATCGATCTTGGAATCAAATGGATCGATACAGCGCCAATTTATGGATTATATCACAGTGAAGATGTGGTGGGAAAAGCAATCAAAGGAAAAAGAGAGCAGATTATATTATCCACAAAGTGTGCACTGGAGTGGAGACATGAAACACCAGTCTTCCATAAAGAAGTCGATGGAACGAAAGTCTATCGTGACCTTTCAAAGAAAAGCATCATTGAGGATTTAGATCATAGTCTTTTAACACTTGGAACAGACTATATTGATGTGTTGTATACACACTGGCAGACAACAGATAAGAAACTTTATCCGATCGAAGAGACAATGGATGCATTGATGACACTTAAAAAACAGGGTAAGATCAGAGCTATTGGTGCGTCAAATGTTACAGAAGAAGATATCAGGGAATATTGTCAATATGGACAGCTTGATGTGATCCAGGAAAAATACAGTATTGTGACAAGAAAAGTGGAGAAAGAATTGTTGCCAGTATGCAAGGAACTTGGTGTGTCAATACAGGCATATTCTCCATTGGAACAAGGTCTGCTTACAGGTAAGTTTACAATGGATACAACATTTCCAAATGGAGATGTAAGAAATAATAATCCATCTTTTCAGCCTGAGACAAGAAAAAAGGTATTGGATATCTTAGAGGACTGGAAAAAATATCTAGGAAAATATGAGTGCTCATACAGTAATCTAGTAATCGCATTGACTTCTCAGATGATGGATGGACTGCATATTCTTGGTGGAGCAAGGAAACCGGAACAGATTGAAGATAATGCCAAGGCATTGGGCGTATCTTTGGAAGAGGCAGATATTGTTCAGATGAAAAAAGATATAGAAGCGTTATTGTAAGATATGAAATGGAGGAAAACTTATGAAACTTGCACTTATTGGAACCGGAAAGATTGTTGAAGATGCATTGTTTGCAATGGAACCAGTAGAAACAATTGAGAGAATAGCGATTTTTGCAAGACCACATAGCAGAGATAAGGCGGAAAAACTTGCAAAACAGTATGCAATCGAAGAAGTTTACACAGACTATGAAGAATTACTGGAAAAGACAGAAGCAGATACTGTTTATATCGGATTGATCAACAGTGCTCATTATCCATATGCAAAACAGGCATTATTAGCGGGAAAGAATGTCATCCTCGAGAAGCCATTTACTGGATTTTATGAAGAAACAAAGGATTTAGAGCAGATTGCAAATGACAAGAAATTATTTATCTTTGAAGCAATCACAGTACTTCACAACGAAGTGTTTTATGAGATGAAAAAGAATCTGAATAAACTGGGAAATATCCGTATGGCACTTTGTAATTATTCTCAGTACTCCAGCCGTTACGATGCATATTTAGAAGGAGATATCACACATTCTTTTGATCCTGCATATTATGGAGGTTCATTATATGATATCAACGTCTATAATATTCATTATTGTGTAGGATTATTTGGAGAACCAAAGGATGCGACATATTATCCAAATATCGGACCAAATGGAATTGATACATCAGGAACACTTGTGATGGAATATGATGGATTTAGTGCGGTTTGTACAGGAAGTAAAGATTCAGACAGTCCAGGATACGTCTGTGTTCAGGGTGAAAAAGGTTTTATGAAAGTAGATTCTAAACCAAACATTGCTTCTGAATTAAAGACGGTTTATGCAGATGAAAATATCAAAGAAAAAGTAAAAGATGCAGCAGGAGCGATGGTTCGTGCAACGATCACAGAAGATTATAAGGCTCCAGAGCATCACCACCGCATGACACAGGAATTTACAGATTTTGCAAGAGTCATTGATGAAAAAGATTATGAGACGGCAAAAGAATTTTTGGATGAGACAGTTGCGGTTGTGAAAGTACTTGAGACAGCACGAAAGAAAGCTGGAATTGAATTTTAAAATTAAATTAAATAGAAGGAAGTAATCTATGAAAGTGATCATTATCGGTGGCGGAGCTGCCGGCATGATGGCTGCATATCAGGCAGCAAAATGTGGAAACGATGTTTCCTTATATGAAAAAAATGAAAAATTAGGAAAGAAGATTTTTATCACAGGAAAAGGACGCTGTAATGTGACAAATGCCTGTGAGATCGAAGAGCTGTTAGATCACGTTGTAACCAACAAGGAATTTTTATACAGTGGTTTCTACTCTTTTACCAATGATGCAATGATGGAATTCTTGGAAGAACTTGGATGCCCTCTGAAAGTGGAACGAGGAAATCGTGTATTCCCTGTATCTGATCATTCTTCTGATGTTATTGCAGCATTACAAAGAGGTCTTAGAAAAGAAAATGTTGACATATATTTCAATACAACTGTCAAAAAGATTCTGATTGAAGATGGAATTGTAACAGGAGTAAGACTGGCATCTGGAGACACAGTGAAGGCAGATAAAGTCGTTGTTGCAACAGGAGGTATGTCCTATCAGGCAACCGGATCGACTGGAGATGGATATGATTTTGCAAGAAAAGCAGGACATAAAGTGACAAAACTTACGCCTGCACTTGTTCCGTTTGAAATCAAAGAAGATTATTGTAAACAGTTGATGGGATTATCTTTAAGAAATGTCGCAGTGACAATGACTGCAGATGGCAAGAAGATTTACGATGATTTTGGAGAAATGCTCTTTACACACTTTGGAATCAGTGGACCAGTCGTTTTAAGTGCAAGTAGTTATATTGGAAAATATCAGGGCAAAGAATTAAAATTTATCATTGATCTGAAACCAGCACTTAACAAAGAACAGTTAGATCACAGAGTATTAAAGGATTTTAATAAGACATTAAACAAAGATTTTGTAAATTCCTTAGATCATCTTTTGCCGAAGAAGCTGATTCCTGTTATGATAGAGTTATCAGGAATTCCAGAGCATAAGAAGGTTAACGAGATCACAAAGAAGGAAAGAGAACGATTTGTTTCTTTATTAAAGCATTTAGAACTTACAATTACAGGAGTGCGTGGATTTAAAGAAGCGATCATTACACAAGGCGGAGTTAACGTCAAAGAGATCGATCCGGGGACGATGGAATCAAAGAAGATCAAAGGATTATATTTTGCAGGGGAAGTATTAGATCTTGATGCGGTCACAGGTGGGTTTAACCTTCAGATCGCATGGTCAACAGGATATCTTGCAGGAATGAATTAATATATTAGGAAGCAGATCAGGAGGAAAAGATAATGTATAGTATTGCGATTGATGGACCAGCAGGAGCAGGAAAAAGCACGATTGCAAAAACAATTGCAAAGAAATTAGAATTTATTTATGTGGATACAGGAGCAATGTACCGTGCGATGGCTCTTTATTTCATCAGACATGAGATCGATCCAAAGGATGAAGAGGCAATCAACAAAGCATGTCCAGATATTCATGTAAGTATCAACTATGAAGATGGAGTGCAGCAGGTGTTATTAAACGGGGAAAATGTAAATGGACTGATCCGTACCGAGGAAGTTGGAAATATGGCTTCGAAGACATCTGCATATAAAATGGTAAGAGCAACACTATTAGATCTTCAGAGAGATCTTGCCAAGACGGCTAATATCTTAATGGATGGAAGAGATATCGGAACAAACGTACTGCCAAATGCCGATTTAAAGATTTATTTAACTGCATCATCTAAAGTAAGAGCCGAGCGCCGCTACAAAGAATTGGTAGAAAAAGGTGTAGAGGCTGATTTCGATAAGATTGAGGAAGATATCATTATCCGTGACCGTCAGGATATGGAACGTGAGATCGCACCGCTAAAACAGGCAGAAGATGCAGTGCTGGTTGATTCTTCTGATATGACGATCGAAGAAGTTGTTGATGCGATCGTTGCAGAATTTGAAAAAGTAAAATAATAAAAAGTTTATTTGCAAGCAGTGAGGATAAAGATGGAAGTTATTTTAGCAAAAACAGCAGGGTTTTGTTTTGGCGTGAAGCGTGCTGTTGACACTGTATATAAAGAAGCAGGAAAGAAAAATGTATACACATACGGGCCGATCATTCACAATTCAGAGGTTGTTAATGATCTGAAGAAAAAGGGCGTGGAAGTGATCAATTCCAGAGAAGAATTAGAAGCTTTGGAAGAAGGAACGGTTATCATACGTTCCCATGGAGTTGCGAGAGAAATTTATGATCTGATCCATGAAAAAGGATTGGAATTAGTTGATGCAACATGTCCATTTGTCAGAAAGATCCACAAGATCGTAGAGAAAGCGGGCAACGATGGTGATCAGGTGATCATCGTTGGAAGTGAGCACCACCCAGAAGTTCAGGGAATCAAAGGATGGTGTACTGGAGAAGTGCATATTATCTCAGATGCAGAGCAGTTTGAAGGGATCGATCTTAACAAGCCGACGACTCTTGTATCACAAACGACATTTAATTACAAGAAATTTCAAGATTTAGTTGAAATTCTGAATAAAAAGGGTTATGATATAGGAGTATGTAATACAATATGTAATGCCACGGAAGAGCGTCAACTGGAAGCAAAGTCTATCGCTAAGGGTGTAGATGCAATGGTTGTGATCGGAGATAAGCAAAGCTCCAACAGCCAGAAGTTATATGAGATTAGTAAGAAAGAGTGTGAGAACACCTTTTTTGTGCAGACACTTAGAGACCTGGATTTGAAACTTTTTGAATCGACTGGTAAGGTAGGTATTACAGCGGGGGCCTCAACCCCACAGAAAATTATCAAGGAGGTTCATGCTAGCATGACAGAAAAGAGTTTTGAAGAATTATTAGAGGAAAGTTTTGTGACAATTCACAACGGAGAGGTAGTGAAAGGTACAGTTATCGATGTGAAACCAGATGAGATCATCTTAAACATCGGATACAAAGCAGATGGTATCTTAACAAGAAGTGAATACTCTAATGATTCAGCCAACGTAGATTTAACAACTGTTGCTAAAGTTGGTGATACTATGGAGACTAAGGTATTAAAAGTGAATGATGGAGAAGGACAGGTTCTTCTTACTTATAAGAGATTAGCAGCTGAAAAAGGAAACAAACGTTTAGAAGAAGCTTTCGAGAATAAAGAAGTCTTAAAAGCACCTGTAGCTCAGGTTTTAGATGGTGGATTAAGCGTACTGATCGAAGAAGCACGTGTATTCATCCCTGCAAGTTTAGTTTCTGATTCTTACGAAAGAGACTTAAAGAAATACGAAGGACAGGAAATCGAATTCGTTATCAGCGAGTTCAACCCTCGTAAGAGAAGAGTCATCGGAGACCGCAAACAGTTATTAGTAGCTGCTAAGAAAGAAAAACAGAAAGAATTATTCGAGAAGATCGAAGCAGGAATGAAAGTAGAAGGAGTTGTTAAGAATGTAACAGACTTCGGTGCATTCATCGATTTAGGTGGAGCAGACGGACTTCTTCACATTTCTGAAATGTCTTGGGGACGTGTTGAAAACCCTAAGAAGGTCTTCAATATTGGAGATAAAGTAACAGTTCTGATCAAGGATATTCAGGGAGAAAAGATTGCATTAAGCTTAAAATTCCCAGAAGAGAATCCATGGTTAAAAGCAGAAGAGAAATACAAAGTAGGAAGTGTTGTAACAGGTAAAGTTGCACGTATGACAGATTTCGGAGCATTCGTTGAGTTAGAATCAGGAATCGATGCACTTCTTCACGTTTCTCAGATCGCAAAAGAACATATCGACAAACCATCTGACGTATTAAGCGTTGGACAGGAAATCGAAGCTAAAGTAGTTGACTTCAAGAAAGACGACAAGAAGATCAGCTTAAGTATGAAAGCATTAGCTAACGAAGAAGAAAAAACAGAAGAATAAGATCTTTATCAAAGAATCCTGATTTTTATAAATCAGGGTTCTTTTTTCGTACAAGTATTGTAAAAAAACAAGTTTTGCGATATAATCAGTTTTAAAAATACATTTTTTTAAAATGATAAACCTCGAAAAGGAGTTATGACCATGGAATTAAAGAAGTTTAAAAAAGTATTGGTTGCAAACCGTGGTGAGATTGCGATCCGAGTTTTCCGAGCTTTAAATGAACTTGGAATTACAACGGTTGGTGTCTTTTCAAAAGAAGACCGTTATGCCTTATTCCGTTCTAAAGCTGATGAATCTTATCAGTTGAATCCGGACAAAGGACCAATCGATGCCTATCTTGACATCAATACGATCATTCGTATTGCAAAAGAGAAGAACGTAGATGCAATTCATCCAGGTTATGGATTTTTATCAGAGAATCCTGACTTTGTAGATGCCTGTGAGAAGAATGGAATCACATTTATCGGACCATCCTCAAGCTTAATGCGTAAGATGGGAGATAAGATTTCTTCCAAACAGATGGCAATTGAAGCTGATGTTCCAATCATTCCTGGTGTAGACCATGCGGTTCACGGACTGGAAGAAGTGACTAAGATTGCGAACCAAGTTGGATATCCTGTAATGTTAAAGGCTTCCAATGGTGGTGGAGGACGTGGAATGCGTATCGTTCATTCAGCCGAAGAGATGCCAAAAGAATATGCAGAAGCAAGAGATGAATCCAAGAAAGCATTTGGAGACGATCAGATTTTCGTTGAAAAATACTTAAAGAGTCCAAAACATATCGAGGTTCAGATCATTGGTGATCAGTATGGACATGTTGTTCATTTATATGACCGTGACTGCTCTGTACAGAGAAGACATCAGAAGGTTGTAGAATATGCACCAGCATTCAGCGTGCCAGAAGAAGTAAGACAGCAGATTTTTGAAGCATCTATCCGTCTTGCAAAACATGTAGGATATAAGAATGCTGGAACATTAGAGTTTCTGGTAGATGCAGATAATAATGCATACTTTATCGAGATGAACCCTCGTGTACAGGTAGAACATACGATCACAGAGATGGTAACAGGAATCGATATCGTACAGACACAGGTTCTTGTAGCAGAAGGATATTCTTTAGATTCTGAAGAGATCGGTATTGGATCTCAGGAGGAAGTGACATGTAATGGATACTCTATTCAGACACGTATCACAACAGAAGATCCAATGAATAACTTCCTGCCAGACACAGGTAAGATCACGGTATATCGTTCTGGAGCTGGTAACGGTATTCGATTAGATGGTGGTAACGCATATGCAGGAGCAGAGATTACACCATACTATGACAGCTTATTGGTAAAAGCGATCTCTCATGATCGTACATTTGGAAGAGCGGTTGACAAATCTATCCGTGTATTAAAAGAGATCCGTATTCGTGGAGTTAAGACAAATATCCCATTCTTGATCAATGTATTAAATAATGAGACATTCCGTGAGGGAAGATGCTATACAACATTTATTGAAGAAACACCAGAATTATTCTTACTTCCAGAAAGTCAGGACAGAGCAACAAAGATCCTTGAATTTTTAGGAAATAAGATGGTGAATGTGCAGAAAGCCGTTCTTGACAAACCAGATTTTGAAGCAAGAACTCTTCCAAAGTATGATACGGAGAAGAAGATTTATGGTTCCAGAGACAAGTTCTTAGAGATGGGAGCTAAAGACTTCACACAGAGCCTGTTAAATGAGAAGAGATTACTGATCACAGATACAACAATGCGTGATGCACAGCAGTCTTTAATGGCAACACGTATGAGAACAAAAGATTTGATCGGAGCATCTGATGCGACAAACGCATTTATGGAGAATGCATTCTCTGTAGAGGCATGGGGTGGGGCTACTTATGATACAGCTTATCGTTTCTTAAAAGAGTCTCCATGGAAGAGATTAAAATTATTAAGACAACATATGCCAAATACATTGATCCAGATGTTACTTCGAGCATCTAATGCTGTAGGATACAGCAACTATCCAGATAATGTTGTTAAGAAATTCATCGAAGAAGCATCACAAAAAGGTGTAGATGTGTTCCGTATTTTTGACAGCTTAAACTGGGTTGAGAATATGAAGATGCCGATCGAGACAGCATTAAAGACAGGTAAGATCGTAGAAGGAACGATCTGCTACACAGGAGATATCACAGATCCAAACGAGACAAAATATACATTAGATTACTATGTAAAGAAAGCCAAAGAATTAGAAAGCTTAGGTGTTCATATCTTTACGATCAAAGATATGGCAGGTCTTGTAAAACCATATGCAGCGAAGAAACTTATTAGTGCATTAAAAGAAGAATTAAATATTCCAGTTAATCTTCATACACATGATTCTACTGGAAATGGTGTCAGCACATTATTAATGGCATCTGAAGCAGGACTAGATATTGCTGACTGTGCGATCGGTTCTATGAGTTCTATGACAAGTAACCCATGTATGAATTCATTAGTAGAAGCATTAAAAGGAACAGAGCGAGATACAGGACTTAATCCAGATGAATTAACAGAATTAAGTCAGTACTATGCAAGAATCCGCCCAATCTACAAACAGTTTGAGAGCGGAATGGATGCACCAAATACAGAGATTTACAAATATGAGATTCCAGGTGGACAGTACTCTAATCTGTTAGCACAGGTAAAAGAAATGGGTGCAGCGGAAGACTTTGAAGAGATCAAAGGTTTATATAAAGATGCGAACCAGCTGCTTGGAAATATCGTTAAAGTAACACCATCATCTAAAGTTGTTGGAGACTTTGCGATCTTTATGTTCAAGAATGGATTAACAAAAGAGAATATCTTAGAAGTTGGTAAAGATTTATCTTATCCAGATTCTGTTGTAGAATATTTTGAAGGTATGATCGGACAGCCAGAAGGTGGATTCCCAGAAGAATTACAGAAGATCGTATTAAAAGATAAGAAACCGATCGATGTGCGTCCAGGAAGTTTATTACCAGATGAAGATTTTGATTATATCGCAAAGGGATTAAAAGAAAACTTCTATACAGAGAATATGGAAGATCCAGATATCTTAAGCCAGAAGACATTAAGCTATGCGTTATATCCAAAAGTATATGAAGATTACTGTAGACATTTTGAGGCTTACAATGATGTAACAGGACTTGAAAGTCACGTATATTTCTATGGATTAAGAAAAGGTGAAGAGACAACACTGAAATTAGATGAAGGTAAATATCTGATCATCAAATTTATCGATATGACAGAGCCTGATGAAGATGGATACCGACTGTTAGACTTTGAAGTAAATGGATCTATCCGTGAGATCAAAGTTCTTGATAAGAATTTAGAGGTTAAGACAGACCGAAGAGTTAAAGCAGATAAATCTAATCCTGCACATCTTGGATCCACAATTCCAGGAACAGTTGGTAAAGTTCTTGTCAATGAAGGTGATGAGGTCACAGTGAATATGCCGCTGATGACAGTTGAAGCTATGAAGATGGAGACAACTGTTGTTTCTACGGTTAATGGTAAGGTTGATAAGATCTATGTCAAAGAAGGAGAACAGGTAAATCAGGAAGATCTGTTAATCTCTTTTGAAATTGATGAATAGAAATTGAATTAGATTTCATACTAAAGAAGGAAGTAAGAAGATGCTTCCTTCTTTTTTTAGTGCAAATTGCAGAGCATCGTTCTAAATAATAAAGATAAAAAATATGATACAGGAAGGTAAGATTTTGGTATGAAAGATAATGAGAGACAAGAAATAGAAAAATTTGGACAGTTGCAGGAAAATGGGATTTTTACGATGACTATCATTGGTGAGATCGAAGGGCATCAGTTATCTGCACAAAATGCAAAGACAACAAAATATGAACATATGATACCGGCTTTAGCAAAGGTTGAGCAGGATGAAAGTATAAAAGGAATCTTAATTTTGATCAATACGATCGGTGGAGATGTAGAATGTGGACTTGCGATCGCAGAGCTTATCGCATCTCTAAGCAAACCAACCGTATCGCTTGTTCTTGGAGGAAGTCATTCGATCGGAGTACCGCTTGCTGTGGCAGCAGATCATTCTTTTATTGTGAAAAGCGCAACAATGATGATTCATCCAGTGAGAAGTTCTGGAACATTTATCGGAGTTATTCAAAGTTATCGTAATATTGAAAAGATTCAAGATCGGATTACGACATTTATTAGTGATCATTGTAAAATGAAAAAGGAAAGAGTTGAAGAATTGATGCTTCATATTGGACAGCAGGTAAAAGATGTTGGTATGATCCTTTCAGGGGAGGAGGCAGTAAAAGAAGGATTGATTGATGAGATGGGTGGAATAAAAGAAGCAACAGACAGATTGATTGAAATAATTAATCAGTCTGAAAATAAATAGAAAACTTGAATAAAAAACAGATAATACCTTTATAATATTCCTGTTTTGGTATATGATAAGAATAACAAATATGTTAAAAAAAACACAAACTATCTTAAGGCATCATTAGAGGAGGGAATATCATGAGAGGAATACAGACACCAGTTCGGAATGTGAGAAGAAGAATTTTCAAAGAGATCGCAAAGTTTGGTTACGAACAAAGAAACTTACAGGATCTTGAAGATCTTCCATATGAGATCGTACCTGGAGAAGTTGCAAAATATCGAGATAGCATTTACAGAGAACGAGCGATCGTAGGTGAGAGACTGAGGCTTGCCATGGGAATGTCATTAAATCCAGCGGATAAACCAACAAGAATTACGAAAGGAATTGATGAGAGCAATATTTCAGGGAAATATTATGAGCCACCACTTCTTCAGGTAATTCCATCTGCATGCAATGAATGTAAGGAGAAGGCATTTATTGTAGGAGAGCAGTGCCAGGGATGCATGGCACATCCGTGTATGGAAGTTTGTCCGAAGAAGGCAATTAGTTTTAAGGATGGATATTCTTATATCGATCAGGAAAAATGTATCAAATGTGGACAATGTAAAAAGGTTTGTCCATATGGTGCGATTTATGAAAGAAAACGTCCTTGTGCAAATGCCTGTGGGGTTGGAGCGATTGAAACAGATTATGCAGGAAGAGCTAAGATCAATCCAGATAAATGTGTTTCTTGTGGTATGTGTATGGTAAATTGTCCGTTTGGAGCAATTGCAGATAAATCCCAGATTTACCAGTTGATCAAGGCAATGAATGAAGGTGCGGAAGTGATCGCAATCTTAGCACCTGCATTTGTCGGACAATTTGGACCAAAAGCAACGCCAAATAAGATTAAAGCTGCACTTCTTGATATTGGGTTTGCAGATGTGTGGGAAGTTGCAGTTGGAGCAGACGCAGGGGCACTAGAAGAGGCAAAGCATTATGTTCAAAGTGTAGCTACAGGGAAACTACCATTCTTGCTGACATCATGCTGCCCATCATGGTCTATGCTTGGAAAGAAATATTTTCCAGAGGTGATCGATGAAATTTCTAATGCACTAACACCAATGGTAGCAACGGCAAGAGCGGCAAGGATTACATCTCCAAATGCAAAAATTGTTTTTGTAGGGCCATGTGTTGCCAAAAAGTTAGAAGCATCCAGACGGACAGTGCGAAGTGAGGTCGATTTTGTGATCACATTTGAAGAACTGGCTGGAATGTTTGATGCGAAAGAAATTGATTTTAGCACATATGAAAAAGAAGAAGAGTTAAATGATGCCTTTGGAGCAGGACGTGGGTATGCGGTTGCGAGCGGAGTAGCTGGAGCGATCAAGGCATGTATTGATGAATACTATCCTGGAACAGAAGTAAAGATCGATCATGTGGAAGGACTCGCAGAGTGTAAGAAGATGCTTCTACAGGCGAAAGCAGGGAAGAAAAAGGGCTATCTGATCGAAGGAATGGGATGTCCAGGTGGATGTGTTGCAGGAGCCGGAACTAATATACCTGTTGTGAAAGCACAAATTCAGGTTAAGAAATTTGTAAAAGAAGCGGAAGATTTTGTACCTCCAGAAACTGCACAATATTAAGATGTTAAAAGAAAAGGGAAATGTATGGGAGATAAATACATTTCCCTTTTTCACGGTGGGACTTGCGTATTTTGATAATTAATTGTAAAATAAGAAAATACGCAGATTATGTATACAAAATGTATACAAAGAGAGGTAACAATTTCTATGGCAACAAAGAAGACAAGAAAGAGGAAGACATCTTCTGCAAAGAAACGGACACGCACAAGACAAAAAGATTTTGCACCGTTTTATAAAGAGATTGCAGTATTAGTTGTTTTTGCTCTTTTCATTTTTTTATTTTTAAGTAATTTTGGAATATGCGGATACATAGGAAACAGCATCAGTACATTTTTCTTTGGAGCGTTTGGAACGACTCATTACATCATTCCGGCGGTAAGCTTTATTCTGGCAATTTTATTGATCTCCAATGATTACAGCAGTCTTGCAGTGAAGAAGACATGTTTTGCAATCCTGCTGTTATGTATGGTATCCACAATTTTTCAGATGATATATAATATAGAAGTAAGAGATGCTTATTCAGCCTTTGTATTTAGTGGAAGAACCCACAGAGGAGGCGGGTATCTGGGTGCATTGATCTGTTCAATCCTTTATAAGGAACTGGGAGGGGCAGGAAGTGTTTTGGTTGTTTTATTGATTTCTGTAATCTCATTGATCCTTGTAACAGAGAGATCTTTACTTTCTTTCCTTAAGAAAGCAGTTGATTTCTTTACAGTAGAAGGATATGAAGAAGATATAGAAGAACGACTAGCGAAGAAGAAACGAAAAGCAAAAGAGGTGTCCAAAGAGGATAAAGAAACAGCACCGAGAAAGAAACGATCGATGCATATTCCAGATTTACGATCTGGAAGACCGAAACCATCACAGGCATCTCCAATGCCTCCTATGGAACCAGAAGAGAAAACAAAACAAACACCGATACAGAAGGATTTTGATGATCTGATCGTCCAAGAAGAAACAGACAAAGAACCAAAAGAAATATTTGAACCAGTACAGCCGAATGCATCGAAGAGATCTCTTGTGAATAAGGATAAGAATACACCATCGAAACCAGTGGAGATTCTTCCGCAGGTTCGGACTAAAGAAGGAGATTATAAGTTTCCACCAGTATCTTTATTGGAGAAAGGAAAGAAAACAGCGGGAAATAACAAAGAAGAACTTCGTCAGACTGCACAAAAACTGCAAAAAACATTGGAAGATTTCGGAGTTCATGTTACAATTACCAATATTAGCTGTGGACCATCCGTTACACAGTTTGAATTACATCCAGAACAGGGTGTGAAAGTCAGCAAGATCGTAAATCTTGCTGATGATATTAAGTTAAACCTAGCAGCAGCAGATATTCGAATTGAAGCACCGATTCCAGGTAAATCAGCAATTGGAATCGAAGTTCCGAATAAGACAAACCAGATGGTAATGTTCAGGGAACTGATCGAGAATCAGGAATTTGCACAGGCAAGATCAAAGATTGCATTTGCAGTAGGAAAGAACCTTGCTGGACAGGTGATCGTGTCAGATATTGCCAAGATGCCGCATCTTTTGATCGCAGGAGCAACAGGTTCTGGTAAGTCAGTTTGTATTAATACATTGATCATGAGTATTTTATACAAGGCAACGCCAGATGAAGTGAAACTGATCATGATCGATCCAAAGGTCGTAGAATTAAGTGCATATCAGGGAATTCCACACTTGCTGATTCCGGTCGTTACAGATCCGAAGCAGGCATCCAGTGCGTTAAACTGGGCTGTGATGGAGATGGGAGAGCGATATAAGAAGTTTGCAGAAGTGAATGTAAGAAACTTAACTGGATATAATGAGAAGGTCGAGGAATCGATCAAGAATGGTATGGAAGGGGAAGATTTTAAGAAACTTCCGCAGATCGTTATCATTGTAGATGAGCTTGCAGACCTTATGATGGTTGCACCGGGTGAAGTAGAAGATGCGATCGTGCGCCTGTCACAGCTTGCCAGGGCAGCAGGAATTCATCTGGTGATCGCAACACAGAGACCATCTGTTAACGTCATTACAGGCCTGATCAAAGCGAATGTACCTTCAAGAATTGCATTTTCAGTATCATCAGGAGTCGATTCAAGAACAATTATCGATATGAATGGTGCAGAAAAGTTATTAGGAAAAGGTGATATGCTGTTCTATCCATCTGGATATCAGAAACCAATCCGTGTACAAGGTGCATTTGTCAGTGATGAAGAAGTCAGCAAGGTTGTAGAATTCTTAAAGGAAGAAAATAATGCCGAAGACAGCTATGGTGCAGACATTCAGGAAAAGATTCAGACAGCTGCGGTCAAAGCAGCAACATCGCAGGAAAGGGATGAATATTTTGAAAAAGCAGCTGAGTTTATTATTGACAAAGACAAGGCTTCGATCGCAAGTCTTCAAAGAGTCTTTAAGATTGGATTTAACCGTGCAGCAAGACTAATGGATCAGTTATGCGAAGCGGGAATCGTCGGAGAAGAAGAAGGAACCAAGCCAAGGAAAGTTCTTATGAGTGAAGAACAATTTGAACAATACAAAGAAGATTATCTATAGAAAGGAAACTATTATGAAAACAGATATTGAAATTGCACAGGAAGCCACATTATTACCGATCAAAGAAGTTGCAGCGAATATCGGAATCAAAGAAGACGACCTTGAATTATATGGAAAATACAAGGCCAAATTTGATTCTCATTTCATGGATGAAGTTAAGAATAACGAAGATGGGAAACTTGTTCTTGTGACAGCGATCAACCCAACTCCAGCAGGTGAAGGAAAGACAACAACAAGTGTCGGAGTATCCCAGGCGTTAAACAAACTTGGAAAGAAAACAATCTGTGCTCTTCGTGAGCCATCTCTTGGACCATGTTTTGGTATCAAAGGTGGAGCAGCCGGTGGTGGATATGCACAGGTTGTACCAATGGAAGATTTAAACCTTCATTTTACAGGGGATTTTCATGCGATCACATCTGCAAACAACTTATTAGCAGCAATGCTTGATAATCACATTCAGCAGGGAAACAAATTAAATATCGATACAAGAGATGTTGTATGGAAGAGATGTATTGATATGAATGACCGTGCATTAAGAAATACAGTCATCGGACTTGGACGTCGTGTGGATGGTGTTGTCCGTGAGGATCATTTTGTCATCACAGTAGCATCTGAGATCATGGCAATTCTTTGCCTTGCAAATGATATGGCAGATTTAAAAGAACGTTTAGGAAAGATCATCGTTGCATACAACATGGACCGTGAACCAGTCACAGCCAAAGACTTGAATGCAGTTGGAGCTATGGCGGCATTATTAAAAGATGCTATTAAACCAAATATGATCCAGACATTAGAGCATACACCAGCATTCGTACATGGTGGACCATTTGCCAATATCGCACATGGATGTAATAGCGTACAGGCTACAAAATTAGCGTTAAAATTAGCAGATATCGCAATTACAGAAGCAGGATTCGGTGCTGACCTTGGTGCAGAGAAATTTATGGATATTAAGTGTCAGATGGCTGATCTTCATCCAGATGCAGTTGTATTAGTAGCAACTGTACGTGCTTTAAAATACAATGGTGGAGTTCCAAAAGACAATCTGGCAGAAGAAAATATCGATGCGTTAAGCAAAGGTATCGTAAATCTTGAAAAACATATCGAGAACTTAAAATTGTTTGGAGTTCCTGTTGTTGTAACATTAAACCAGTTTGCAACAGATACAGAGGCAGAACTTACATTTATCAAGAATTTCTGCGAAGAAAGAGATTGTGATTTTGCATTATCTCAGGTATGGGAAAAAGGTGGAGAAGGTGGAATCGAACTTGCCAAAGCAATCCTTCGTACATTAGATAATAAAGAAAGCAATTACAAACCATTATATACATATGATGATACAACGATAGAAGAAAAGATCGAAAAGATCGCAACTAAGATTTATGGAGCAGATAAAGTTGTATACACAGCAGCTGCAGCACGTCAGAAGAAGAGACTGACTGAACTTGGGTATGGAAATCTTCCAATCTGTATGGCGAAGAACCAGTATTCTTTATCTGATGATCCTAAGAAACTTGGACGCCCAGAAGGATTTGATATTACGATCCGTGAGATCTATGTCAATGCAGGTGCAGGATTCTTAGTAGCCTTGACAGGTGATGTCATGACAATGCCTGGACTTCCAAAGAAACCAGCAGCAGAAGGAATCGATGTAAATGACGATGGAGTTATCACAGGATTATTCTAATCAACAAAAATAAAGCCAATATATACTTAAAAGAAATGACGAGGAAATACAATGCAGATTATTGATGGAAAGAAGATTTCTCAGGAAATCAAAGATGAAGTAAAAGAAGAAGTAGCGCAGCTGAAAGCAGAGGGAAAAGATATTGCGCTTGCTGTTATTCAGGTAGGAGCAGATCCTGCATCAAGTGTTTACGTACGCAATAAAAAACGTGCCTGCGAGTATGTAGGAATCGAGTCTGTAAGCTATGAGCTTCCAGAAGAGACAACACAGGAAGAATTAATGGCGATCGTTGATAAATGCAATAAGGATCCTAAGATCAACGGAATCCTAGTACAGCTTCCACTTCCAAAACATTTGGATGAAGATGAAGTATTATTAGCGATCGATCCTAAGAAAGATGTTGACGGATTCCATCCAGTCAGTGTTGGAAATATGGTGATCGGAGAAAAAGGATTCTTACCATGCACACCAGCCGGAGTGATCCAGTTATTAAAACGTTCTGGTGTCGAAATTGATGGGAAAGAATGTGTGGTAGTCGGAAGAAGTAACATTGTAGGAAAACCTATGGCAATGTTATTATTACGTGAGAACGGAACAGTGACTGTCTGCCATTCTCATACAAAAGACTTAAAAGAAGTCTGCAAACGTGCAGATATCTTGGTTGTAGCAATTGGTAAACCAAAATTTATTGATGATTCTTATGTAAAAGATGGAGCAGTTGTCATTGATGTTGGAATCCACAGAAATGAAAATAACAAACTTTGTGGTGACGTAGATTATGACAAAGTTGCACCAAAGACATCTGCGATCACACCAGTTCCAGGTGGAGTTGGACCAATGACGATCGCAATGTTAATGAAAAACTGTGTAGAATCTAAGAAATTGTTTGGAGAGTAAGAGAAATGAAGATATTATTTATTTCGCTTGGATGTGATAAAAACTTAGTAGACAGTGAAGTTATGCTTGGCCTTTTGACCAAGCATGGCTACACTTTGACCGATGATGAGACACAGGCAGATGTTATTGTAATTAATACATGCTGTTTCATCCATGATGCCAAAGAAGAAAGTATCAATACGATCTTAGAGATGGCACAGTACAAAGAACAGAATCTGAAGGCATTGGTTGTTGCTGGATGCCTCGCAGAACGTTATAAAGACGAGATCTTAAAAGAGATTCCAGAGATTGATGCGGTTCTTGGAACAACAAGTTATGATTCTATTGTAGAAGCAGTGAATACCGCATTAGAAGAAAATACAGGGGAACATTTTGAACATTACGAAAGTATTGATTATCTTCCAGATAATTCTGAAGTAGAACGTGTTGTAACAACAGGAAATCACATGGCATATTTAAAAATTGCTGAAGGTTGTGACAAGCGATGCAGCTATTGTATCATTCCAAAGATCCGCGGACGTTTCAGAAGTGTTCCAATGCAAGAACTGTTGAATGAGGCAAAGCGTTTAGCATCTGAAGGAGTGAAAGAATTAGTACTGGTAGCTCAGGAAACAACACTGTATGGCAAAGACCTGACAGGAGAAAAACAGCTTCCGTTATTACTTCATGAACTTTGCAAGATCGAAGGGATTGAATGGATTCGCCTGTTATACTGCTACCCAGAAGAGATCACAGATGAGCTGATCAAAGTGATCAAGACAGAAGAGAAAGTCTGCAATTACATTGACATGCCGATTCAGCATAGTGAGAATCGTATCTTACAGAGAATGGGAAGAAGAACATCAAGAGAAGATCTTGTAGCAGTGATCAAGAAACTTCGTAAAGAGATTCCTGATATCACGATCCGTACAACACTGATCACTGGATTTCCAGGAGAAAGCCAAGAAGATCATGAAGGATTAATGAACTTTGTAGAAGAATGTCAATTTGATCGTTTAGGAGTCTTTACTTATTCACCGGAAGAAGATACACTGGCAGCAACATTTGAGGATCAGATCGATGAAGAAGTCAAAGAAGAACGAAGAGATGAACTGATGAGTCTTCAGCAGGAGATTTCCTATGAACATACCCAGCAGTTAGTCGGTAAAACGATCAAAGTCATGGTAGAAGGATATTTATTTGAAGATGATATCTACGTTGGACGTTCTTATATGGATGCACCAAAGGTAGATGGATGTGTTTTTATAAATTCTCCAGAAGAATTGATGACAGGAGACTTTGTTTATGTTAAAATTACCCAAGGTAGAGAATATGATGTGATAGGAGAAGTAGATTATGAATTTACCAAATAAGTTAACAATTTTAAGAACACTTATGATCCCGGTATTCTTATTTTTCTTGCTGACAGATTGTGCAGGGGATTATAGCAAGTGGATCGCAGTTGTTGTATTTATTCTAGCGAGTCTTACAGACTTTTTAGATGGACATATTGCAAGAAAATACAATCTGGTAACAAACTTCGGAAAATTTATGGATCCATTGGCAGACAAATTATTAGTTTGTTCTGCAATGATCGCATTAGTTGGAATGCACCGTTTATCATCTATCGTAGCGATCATTATTATTGCAAGAGAATTTATCATTAGTGGATTCCGCCTGATCGCCTCTGATAATGGAATCGTTATCGCAGCCAGCTACTGGGGAAAATTTAAGACAAACTTTCAGATGTTTATGATCATTATGCTGATCATTGATCTTGGAACAAGCACAGCTGTGATGATCGAGAATATTTTGATCGTCATTGCAACAGCCCTGACAATTATTTCTTTAGTTGATTATTTGGTGAAGAATAAACAGGTATTATCTGAAGGAAATTAGATCCAGAAAGGAACAACAATTATGACAGCAGAAATTATTTGCGTAGGAACAGAGATTTTATTAGGAAACATCGTGAATACCAATGCTGCCTACTTATCAGAACGCTTAGCCTCATTGGGGATAAGCGTTTTTTTTGAGACGACAGTAGGCGACAATCCAGAAAGATTAGAAAATGTGATCAGACAGGGACTTGAAAGATCTGATATTTTGATCTTATCTGGTGGACTTGGACCAACGAAAGACGATCTTACAAAGGAAATTGCAACGAAAGCATGTGGACAGGAGCTTGTAGAAGATGAAGAAGCACTAAGACGCTTGAAAGAATATTTTGCGAGAAGTCATCGTAACATGACAGAGAATAATTTAAAACAGGCATTAGTGCCAGAAGATTGTACTGTTTTATATAACGAAAATGGAACAGCACCGGGAATGGTCATTCATGCAAAAGAAGGGAAGAAAGTAGTTTTACTCCCAGGGCCTCCAAATGAACTGCTTCCAATGTTCCATGATCAGGTAGAACCGATCATAAAAGAATTAAGTTCAGAGGTATTATACTCCGATGTTGTGAAGATTGATTGTATGGGAGAAAGCCGCGTTGCAGCAGAGATTGAAGATTTGATCGAAAAGCAGACGAATCCTACAGTTGCCCCATATGCCAAATTAGGAGAAGTTCATCTTCGAGTGACAGCAAAAGCGGTAAGTGAAGATGAAGCAAAGAAGCTTGTTACACCAATAACAGAAGAATTATATAGAAGATTTGGTCATAAGATTTTTACGACAAAAGAAGATGAAACATTAGAAGATGTTGTGGTTGATATGTTAAGTAAACATCATTATACGATCGCAGCAGCAGAATCCTGTACAGCAGGAATGTTTACAGCAAGGTTAGTTAATGTTGCAGGAGCATCGGATGTCTTAAATGAAAGTTTTATTACATATGCAAATGAAGCTAAGATGAAATATCTTGGAGTAAAAGAAGAAACTCTAAATACCGTTGGAGCAGTTTCAGAAGATACGGCTAGACAGATGGCGGAAGGTGTTGCACGACAGGCTGGTTCAAATGTCGGTGTTGGAATCACAGGTCTTGCTGGACCGGGCGGTGAAACACCTGAGAAGAAGGCAGGACTTGTTTACATCGGTGTCAGTGTTAATGGAAAGACGAAAGTAAACAAATACCAGTTAAACGGTAACAGACAGAAAGTCAGAGAAACAGCTGTATGCAGAGCGTTAACTATGGTAAGACATGCATTGGTTGAAGAGTTTCTATGAGAATCATCATAAGAAAAAGGATCACGAATAAAAATCGAACAAATATTCGTTCGAACACTTGTTTTTTAGTGTAAGGATATGCTATACTCTAAACAGGAAATTAAAAGATAGAAGAATATAAGATAAATATTTGAAATTAAAAGGAGTAAACATATATGAAACAGGAAGAGAAATTAAAGGCATTGGATGCCGCATTGGTTAAGATCGAGAAAGATTATGGTAAGGGATCTGTCATGAAACTTGGAGAGTACCAGGCAGACCGTACGATCGAAGTAACACCAACAGGTTCTATCAGTCTTGATATCGCATTAGGAGTAGGTGGAGTACCTAAGGGACGTATCATCGAGATTTATGGACCTGAATCTAGTGGTAAGACAACAGTAGCACTTCATATGGTAGCTGAAGTCCAGAAGAGGGGCGGGATTGCAGGATTTATTGATGCAGAGCATGCCCTTGATCCGGTCTATGCAAAGAATATCGGGGTTGACATTGATAACCTTTATATCTCTCAGCCAGATACAGGAGAGCAGGGACTTGAAATCACAGAGACAATGGTAAGATCTGGAGCGATCGACATCATTATCGTCGATTCTGTAGCTGCATTAGTACCGAAGGCAGAGATTGATGGAGATATGGGAGATTCGCACGTAGGTCTTCAGGCAAGATTGATGTCACAGGCACTTCGTAAGTTAACAGGTGTTGTAAGTAAGTTTAACTGCACAGTTATCTTTATCAATCAGTTGCGTGAGAAAGTTGGAGTCATGTTTGGAAACCCAGAGACAACAACTGGTGGACGTGCACTTAAGTTCTATTCATCTATCCGTTTAGATGTCAGAAGAACAGAGACATTAAAACAGGCAGGAGAGATGATCGGTAACAGAACAAGGATTAAAGTAGTGAAGAATAAGGTAGCTCCTCCGTTTAAACAAGCAGAATTTGATATTATGTTTGGAAAAGGAATTTCCAAGTATGGAGATATTTTAGATCTTGCAGCAGATGCAGATATCATTCATAAGAGTGGTGCATGGTATGCATACAACGGAGAGAAGATTGGACAGGGTAGAGAGAACAGCAAGAAGTACTTAGAAGATCACCCGGATATCGCAGAGACAGTGGAACATGCAATCCGTGTCCACTATGGACTGTTAGAGGAAGATGCTGAGAATGCCAACAACGATCCTAAGGCAGAGGCTCAGGTTTCTGAAGAATAATGATCATTACGAAACTAGATAAAGTAGGAACAAAGCAGGTCAGGCTTTTCTTCGATGAAGAAAAGTACTGCCTGCTTTACTATAATGAGATAAGACGATTGGGATTCCATGAACAAGACGAGATCGGACAGGAAGAATTTGAAGAATTAAACAAATTACTGTTGCATCGGGCGAAGTTAAAAGCTATGTCATTGTTAAAATATCAGGATCGTACAAAAAAGGAATTAAAAGAACGTCTTATGAGAGCAGAATTTCCAGAATTTATTACGGAAGGGGCAGTTGCGTATGTGGAGTCATTTGGATATATCAATGATGAAGAATATGTACGCCGCTACATGGAATACAAGTCAGGAAGTAAGAGTAAGATTCAGATTAAGATGGACCTTCGGAAGAAAGGAATCACTGCGGAGACATTAGAGAGGGTCTTTGAGGAATATGAATACGAAGAAGATGATATCTTGGAAGAACAGGTTAAGAAGAGGATCCGGCAAAAGGGTTCCGTCACTAAGGAGAATTTTCAGAAATATTACGGATATTTTGCGAGAAAAGGATTTAATAGCGGCAAAATATTAGATTTATTACGGAAATACATGGAAGATTAAATAAATTACAGGCTAAATATTAAAAAAATATAAAGAATTCATCATTTGGTTGCATATTGACAGATAAAATTATATAATTTGAGTCAAAGGGTGTAACAAAGCAGATGACGACGATATCTGGAAGGAATATATGATCCGGATATGGTTCCAATTATAAGGAGTATCATTTATATGAGAAAGAAATCACATATTTCATTAGCAGGGCAGATTATAGATTCTATGGAACTTGACAATGTATTCGATTATAGATTACCGTTTTATGTAGGAAGTATCTGGCCAGACTGCAGACCATCATTTGTGACGACACCTCATAAGTTTGATATTACATTTGATGATATTGAACGTAAGATTTCAAAATTTATTGCCAATTACGATAAAGATAAGGGAATGAATATGCGACGTTGTGCAGGTCTTGGTGTGATCATTCATTACATTGCAGATTATTTTACATTCCCACATAATGATCATTATCCAGGCAATGTAAAGGATCATTGCTATTATGAACGTGATCTGAAGTTTGGAATGAGAGCATTTCTTGAGACAGAAGAAGCAGCACAGATCAAGGAGCATGTTGCGGCATATGATTCTGTGGAAGAATTGACATCATATATTAGAAGTATTCATAATTCTTATATGAAGCTTGCACATACAGTAGAAGAAGATATCAGATATATCGTACATGCATGTACAACCGTTGTGAAGAGTGTACTGAATATGGTAAGTTATGCAGTTAGTACAAGTGTGATGAATATTCAGTATGTATAGGACAAGGAATTGAAGATAAAATAATAAAGAAAAAGGGCAAAGACAGACAGAGATGATTTGTTTTTGCTCTTTTTATTGAAATCAGTTTGTAAAAAATGATAAAAATATGATGCAAGTATGATGCAAAGAATTCGTAAAATAAAAAAGGTTTTGGGCAGCATACAAAAACAATAAGGAAAATCAATAAAACAATAAGGAGAACAATTATGGTGAACATCATGGTCGTAGAAGATGAAAAGCCAATTTCAAATCTGATTGCACTAAGTTTAAAGAAAGCCGGCTATCATAGTGAATGTGCTTATGATGGGTTAGAAGCAATTGATATGCTGGAAAAGAATTATCCAGATTTGATCTTACTAGATATCATGCTGCCCGGGGCTGATGGGTTTGAAATTTTAGAATACGTAAAACCATTAGAGATACCAGTCATTTTCCTGACAGCAAAAGGAGATCTTAATGACAGAGTAAATGGTCTGCGATATGGAGCAGAAGACTATATTGTAAAACCATTTGAGATTATGGAATTATTGGCAAGGATTGAGGTTGTATTAAGACGATATCACAAATTAGATCGTATTATCAATATATTAGGTTTAGAAATCGACACAGATGCAATGTGCGTAAAAAAAGAAGGGAAAGAAATTAACTTGACCAAGAAGGAATATGATACATTATTGCTGTTTGCAAGGAATCCTGGAAATGTATTATTCAGGGAAATAATTTATGAACGTGTTTGGGGTGGAGATTACATTGCGGGAAGCAGGACGGTAGATCTTCATGTGCAGAGAGTTCGAAAGAAAGTTGGCTGGGAAGATTTTTTGATCACTGTGCCCAAGATGGGATACCGTCTGGAGGTACCAAGATGAAATTTCGTTGGAAATTAATGATCATAACAATGTTGATCGTTTCATTTTCATTTGGATTTGGAGGAATGTTGCTGATTCAATATTCATATCAAGCATCTATCAAACAAGAAAAAAGAGCAGCAAGGAATTCTTACGAAATGATCTTAAGAATGTTAAAAGAAATTAATGAGATGGATGATACGTATCAGAATCAAACATTTGCGAGTGTATTGAAGCGATTAAACTGGCAGGGCTTGTTAAGAGACAGCTCAGTTCGATTATTAAAGGAACAACATGGAGAGGTTCAATGGAAGCAGCCACTTTATTACAATCGTAAAAATGATAATTTTAGGAGAAGCAATGGTTTTTCAACGAAACAGGGAAAAGCGGTAGTATTCCAAAATAAAAATAAAGTATATTATCAGATTACTAGTAAGATTTCTTATGGAAAGGAAACTATGGTTTTTCAGGGAGCATATGATATTTCAGAAGTATATGCGACAAGGCATCAGCAGTTGGTAAGTTTTCGTAAGATTTTTGTATTAGTAATAGGAATTGAGATTGTAGTATCCTATTTTCTGGCAATGATCCTTACAAGACCATTACAGAAATTGTCGCAGGTTTCGAAGCAGATTGCAGACGGTGATTATTCTGTCAGGGTTCCAGTGCATACAGAAGATGAAATTGGAGAACTTTCAGTTAGTTTTAATTATATGACAGAACAATTGATAGAAAAGTTAATGAAATTGGATCAATTGTTAAAAAATCAGGAAGAATTTATGGGAAGTTTTGCTCATGAAATGAAGACACCACTTACATCGATCATAGGATATGCAGATCTGATGCGGATGGAAGCTCTTTCGAAAGAAGAGCAAAAAGAAGCATGTGGGTATATTTATTCAGAAGGAAAACGATTACAGAATTTATCATTAAAATTAATGAAACTTCTTGTTTTGAAAAATCAACAGTTTCAGATGAAAAAACAAGATTTAGAGCCAATGATTCAAGAAGCAGTTATATCCATGCAGTATCGTTTAAAAGAACAAGATATTCTTGTGAATTTAAATTTAAAAAAAGCAATTTGTAAGATAGAGCCGGATTTATTGAAATCATTAATATTAAATTTGATCGATAATGCATTAAAATCAATGAATTCGGGTGGAATATTAACAGTTGAGGATCGAGCAACACAAGAAGGAGCCAAGATTTATATTTCGGATACTGGATGCGGAATGCCAAAGGATGAGATAAGTAAGATCACGGAAGCGTTTTACCGGATAGATAAGTCAAGGTCAAGAAAACAAGGTGGAGTAGGTTTAGGGCTTGCTATATGTAAAGAAATCGTGAGGATCCATCAAGGAGAGATGCGATTTATCAGTCAGCAAGGGAAAGGAACAACTGTGATCATAACAATTGGAGGAGGAGCTTATGAAAAAACAAATTAGGAATGCTCTTCTTGTTGTGGCGGCTTTATTACTTGTGGTCTTGTTTTACTTTTTACCAAATATTCAGGCAGCTCTGGTGGACAAAAAAACGTTTGGGCAGAGTGAGGATCTATCCTTAAATCCAGTAGAGATTTCGGTAGAGGCTACTCAGACAACTCTAGAAAAATTAAAGATCATCAATAATCATATTTTGAGTGTAGCAGTAAGACCTTCATCAAGAACTGTGGATGGAAGAGATGTAGAAAAAACTGCAAAAAAACAGACGAATCTATTATTAAAAAAAATGAAAATCGCTTATCGGGTAGAGGAAGACTGGAAGATTACATATAAAAAATTATACACTTATATCAAGAAAAAGGATGATATGATCGATGAAGGTTCCGTATCTAATATTTCGAATGTCAAAAATCTTCTGGTATGGTATATTACATTATCACCAGAATCGTCGGAGGATGAAATAGTGAATCTTATTATGGATGCGTATACGGATCAGATTTTAGCGATTGATGTGTACTCTTATGATTACACAAAAGATTGGAAAGATATCGCAGATCATTTGGAAGATATTCCGGCTGGATTTTTGTCTTATCTGAATCTGAAACAGTCAGAGTATAATTTGAAGAAGCGTTTGATGGGCAATGTCAATGTAACAGAACAATACCAAAAAGCAAAATCAGCAAAGGGATCTTATTCTCAGATTTCGGGCAGAATAGGTATTTATGCGATACAAAATAAAAAACAGACATACATTCCAATCGAATGGAGTGGTTATGGATTTATGATAAACAATGTATACAACAACTGATGCAAAATAAAGATTTGCTCTTGTATTTTGAAAGCTTTCTCTCTATAATAAATAAACGGAACCCTACAAATATAGTAGGATACGAAAGAAAGGTTGAAAGCATGAGCAATATTAATATTTCATATAAAGAATTAAAACAGTTAGAAAAAGGGAGTTATCAGCTTCTTGATATGAGAGATGAATCAAACACATCTTATGGAATGATCCATGGAGCTGTTGTGGCAGCAGGTGAAGATGAGCTTGGAACACAGGCAAAGGAATATATTGATCAGGGTAAGAAAGTTATTTTATATTGTACCAAGGGAATTTTCAGCAAGGAGGCAGCAGAAAAATTAGCGGAAGAAGGAATCAATGTCCTTAGTTTGGAAGGCGGATACACAGGATGGTTGTTATCCTTGATGAAAGAAGAACAGGAAAACGATCAGAAAACAGAACAAAATAACAAAGAAGCCGAAGGAAAAGGCAAGAAAAAAGAACTGACAAGAACACAGGAGATTGAAAAGAGCATCCGTAAGAAGTTTCACAAACAGATATTCTCCAAGTTTGTAAAAGCAATCAAGACATATGATCTAGTGCAGGAGAATGATAAGATCGCCATCTGTATCTCTGGGGGAAAAGATTCCATGTTGATGGCGAAATTATTTCAGGAATTAAAACGCCATAACAAATTCCATTTTGATCTTGTATTTTTAGTCATGGATCCAGGATATAATGAAATGAATCGACAAATCATAGAGAATAATGCCAAATTATTAGATATTCCGATCACAGTCTTTGAATCTGATATTTTTGATGCTGTTTATGAGATTGAGAAATCGCCATGTTATCTGTGTGCAAGAATGCGTCGTGGATATTTATACAGCAAGGCTAAAGAGCTTGGATGCAATAAGATTGCGTTGGGACATCACTATGATGATGTCATTGAGACGATCCTTATGGGAATGCTTTATGGAGCACAGGTACAGACGATGATGCCAAAACTTCACAGTACAAACTTTGAAGGAATGGAACTAATCCGTCCGATGTATCTGATCCGAGAGGATGATATAAAGCATTGGAGAGATTACAATGGATTACATTTTATCCAGTGTGCATGTAAGTTTACAGATACTTGTACAACATGTAATCCAGACGGTGTTACGAAATCCAAGAGAATGGAGACAAAACAGTTGATCGCGAAGATGAAAGAGATCAATCCGTATGTAGAGTCCAATATTTTCAAGAGTGTAGAAAATGTCAATTTAAAGACGATCATTGCATATAAGAAAGATGGAGTAAAACATTCGTTCTTAGATACTTACGATCAGGAAAATTAAATAAGAATAAAAACACAGAGATTGGTGATAAAATCTCTGTGTTTTTGTTTAGAACTATGAAATTATTCGTCGTCTTCTTCAATCTCAACAATCTGACGTTTTCTGGCAGCTTCGTCATTTTCCAGATATTCGTCGTAAGTACATTCTTTGTCAATCAGACCATTCGGAGTGATTTCCATGATACGATTAGCTGTTGTCTGTACAAACTGATGATCCTGAGAAGTAAACAATAATGCACCAGTGAAATCTTTTAATGCTTCATTTAAAGCAGTGATAGATTCCATATCTAAGTGGTTGGTAGGCTCATCAAGAAGTAAGATGTTGGCTCCGCTGATCATTAATTTAGATAGCATACAACGAACTTTCTCTCCTCCAGATAAAACACCAACTTTCTTTAATGCGTCTTCTCCAGAGAATAACATACGTCCAAGGAATCCACGGACAAATGTTGCATCTTTATCTTCAGAATACTGAGTCAGCCATTCAACGATCGTTTCATCCTGACTGAAATCTTTTGTATTATCTTTTGGGAAATAAGACTGCGTTGTAGTCACTCCCCATTTGTAAGAACCAGAATCAGGTTCCATTTCTCCTGATAAGATCTTAAATAATGTTGTAGCAGCCAATGTATTAGGACCTACGAAAGCAATCTTATCCGTTGGTTTCATTAAGAAAGAAATATTATCTAAGATTTTTACGCCATCGATCGTCTTTGTAAGATTTTCAACAACTAAAGCATCATTTCCGATTTCGCGGTTTGGCTTGAAGTTGATATATGGGTATTTACGGCTGGATGGTTTTAACTCATCTAGCTGGATCTTATCTAAAGCTTTCTTTCTTGAAGTAGCCTGTTTGGATTTGGAAGCATTGGCACTGAATCTTGCGATAAAGTCCTGTAATTCCTTCATCTTTTCTTCTTTTTTCTTGTTGGCTTCCTTTATCTGTTTTGTAAGAAGCTGGCTGGATTCATACCAGAAATCATAGTTTCCAGAGAATAACTGAATTTTCGCATAATCGATATCTGCGATATGAGTACATACCTTATTTAAGAAATAACGGTCATGGGATACAACGATGACCGTGTTGTCAAAGTTGATCAGGAATTCTTCTAACCAGTAAATAGCGTCTAAGTCTAAGTGGTTGGTAGGCTCGTCAAGCAGCAGGATATCTGGATTTCCGAATAAAGCCTGTGCAAGTAAGACTTTGACTTTCTGAGAACCGTTTAAGTCAGCCATCTTTGTATAATGGATATCGCTAGGAATTCCAAGACCATTTAATAAGGTAGCAGCATCAGATTCTGCTTCCCATCCATTCATATCAGCAAATTCGCCTTCTAATTCACTAGCACGGATGCCGTCTTCGTCTGTGAAGTCTTCCTTCGCATATAAAGCTTCTTTTTCTTTCATGATCTCGTATAATCTTTGATTACCCATCATAACCGTATCAAGGACGATATGATCATCATACTGGTAGTGATCCTGTTTCAAAACAGAAAGACGCTGTCCAGAAGTAATGGATACATCTCCTTTTGAAGGTTCGATCTCTCCGGAAAGAATTTTTAAGAAAGTGGATTTACCTGCTCCATTGGCACCGATCAGTCCATAGCAGTTACCTTCTGTGAATTTAATATTTACATCTTCGAATAAAGCACGTTTTCCTAAACGTAAAGTTACATTATTTGCCTGAATCATTGTATAACCTTTCTTTTTGATTTATAATTAAATAGAATGCTCTTTTCATTTTACAGAAAAGCTAGAGTTTTTCAAGTAAAATTTGCATTGTGCAAGTAAAAATACTTGACAAAGGCAGTGAAATTCGCTAAACTAACATCTGGTAAAGGAAAATTGCTTTACAGGAGTATCAGATGGAACGAATCGTAGAACAGAATTTATTATATGATTTTTACGGCGAATTGCTGACAGCACATCAGAAGGAGATATATGGTGAACATATTTTGAATGATATGACAGCCACAGAGATCGCAGCTGAGTTTGGAATTACCAGACAGGCGGTGCATGATATGATCCGAAGATGTGATAAGATCTTGGCAGATTATGAAGCAAGACTTCATCTGGTAGCGAAGTTTTTGACGGCCAAGGAGAAGATCAAAGAGATCCATACCTTATCCAGAAGGCTTCTTAAAGAAGATAAAGAGCAGATGGAAGAAGATATCAGACAAATAGAATCTGTATGTAATCAGGTTTTAGAAGATTTATAACTTAGATGAGGTGAATCAATGGCATTTGAAAGTTTATCCGAGAAACTTCAGGGTGTATTTAAGAACTTAAGAAGTAAGGGCCGTTTAACAGAAGATGATGTAAAAGCGGCAATGAGAGAAGTTAAAAGAGCTTTACTTGAAGCTGATGTTAACTTCAAAGTTGTAAAGACATTTATCAAATCTGTACAGGAAAGAGCTGTAGGACAAGATGTTCTGAATGGTTTGAATCCGGGACAGATGGTAATCAAGATCGTAAAAGAAGAGATGGAAGCATTAATGGGATCAACGATGACAGAGATTCAGCTTCGTCCAGGTAATGAAATTACGATTATTTTGATGGCAGGTCTTCAAGGTGCTGGTAAGACAACAACATGTGCAAAACTTGCCGGACAGTATAAGAAGAAAGGAAAACGACCATTATTGGTAGCCTGTGATGTATATCGCCCAGCGGCGATCAAACAGCTTCAGGTCAATGGAGAGAAGGTCGGAGTACCAGTATTTACAATGGGAGATAAGCAGAATCCAGTGGATATTGCAAAGGCTTCCGTAGAACACGCACAGAAGAATGGAAACAATATCGTGATCCTAGATACAGCAGGACGTCTTCATATTGATGAGAATATGATGACAGAGCTGGTTGAGATCAAAGAGAATGTGGATGTATTCCAGAGTATTCTCGTCGTTGATGCCATGACAGGACAGGATGCTGTCAATGTGGCAAAAGAATTTAATGAGAAAGTCGGCGTCGATGGAATTATCATCACGAAGATGGATGGTGACACCCGAGGTGGTGCAGCACTTTCTATTCGTTCTGTAACAGGAAAGCCGATTTTATATGTAGGTATGGGAGAAAAACTGGAAGATCTTCAGCAGTTCTATCCAGACCGAATGACAAGCCGAATCCTTGGTATGGGAGATGTATTGTCACTGATCGAGAAAGCAGAGCAGACGATCAATGAGGAAGACGCACTTCGTATGACTGAGAAGATGAAGAAGGCTGAGTTTGATTTTAACGATTTTCTTGATCAGATGGATCAGATGAAGAAGATGGGTGGATTATCCAATCTGTTATCTATGATCCCTGGTGTCGGAAATAAGATGCAGGGACTTGATATTGATGATGGTATGATGGATAAGACAGCGGCGATCATTTATTCCATGACTAAAGAAGAACGTGCTAATCCTAAGATCATCAATGCTTCAAGAAAGAGAAGAATCGCAGCAGGAGCAGGAGTTCCAATCGCGGAAGTTAACCGCTTATGCAAACAGGTTCAGAATCAGAAACAGATGATGAAGCAGATGTCAGGTATGTTTGGTGGCAAAGGTGGTAAAAGAGGTGGATTTAAATTACCTTTTTAGGCCTTAGTTATAGAAAATAATAATTAATTTAAATTACAAAGAAAGATTTTTGGAGGTAAAAACAAAATGGCAGTAAAAATGAGATTAAAAAGAATGGGACAGAAGAAAGCACCTTTTTATAGAGTAGTAGTAGCAGATGCTAGATCCCCTAGAGATGGTAGATTTATTGAAGAAATCGGAACATATGATCCAAATCAGGATCCTAGCGTGATCAAATTTGACGAAGAAGCTGCTAAGAAATGGTTAGCAACAGGTGCTCAGCCTACAGATACAGTAGCTAAATTATTAAAAGCTGCAGGAATCGAAAAATAGTCAGATTTAAGACAGGAGGCAGTGCATGAAACATTTATTAGAAGTGATTGCAAAAGCCCTCGTTGATCAGCCAGATAAAGTGACAGTTACAGAGAAAGAAACTGCCGATGCAGTCGTATTAGAACTTCATGTTGCCGAAGGTGATATGGGGAAAGTAATTGGAAAACAGGGAAGGATTGCAAAGGCGATCAGAACTGTTGTCAAGGCTTCGGTTGACAAAGGTGACAAGAAGATTGTCGTTGATATTCAATAGAAGATTAAAAGCTCACAGGAAAGTGTACAGAAGATGTATAAAACTGTGGGCTTTTTGTTATGTATAAATTCGAGAAAGTAAGAAAGCCCTTGAAACCATTTCATTTCAAGGGCAATTTTTATAAATATTAATCTTCTGGCAGATCAAGTTTATCAGATTTCTCAAATAAGGATTGAATTTCAACAAGAGATTCTTCCAGAGAATCCTCAATGGACTCTAATTTATCTGCATCAACGTTATAATTTAAAAACAGCTGTTCGATATTTTCTGTAATATGATGACCAAGATGGGAAATTAAAAGGAAAGTATTAAAATTGTGACTATTCTTTGCATTTTCAAAATGCTTTAAGTCTGCTGTAATAAAATCGATAATTTCCTGATCACTGGCGAATTTACCATGGACCATTGCATATGGCTGCATACGTTGTAAAAAGTATTTATTATGTCGTGTAATATTAAAAACATAAGAAACAATTAATCCATCACCAAGATCGAATTCAGCAATGTGCATGATGCTGTTAAACTCCTTGATAGAAGTAGCGCCTAACTGACGCAGATTGATATTAATATAATCTCCGGTTACGGTATTTTGATTCATAAGATCACGCTCCTCTCCTAAATATTATAATCCATAATTTTTTATTAAGCAAATCGAATCAAAAGAAATACGGAACATACGATGATCGATAAGATCATCATTGGGAATCCGATCTTAAAATATTGACCGAATGTAATTGGATGTCCGTTATTTTTACTGATACCAGACAAAACAACGTTTGCAGAAGCACCGATCAGTGTTCCATTTCCACCTAAACAAGCACCGAGTGACAATGCCCACCAGATTGGAGCGACATCCATTCCCTCGGACTGCATCGTAAGAATCATAGGGATTAATGTTGCAACAAATGGGATGTTGTCGAGGAAAGAAGATACAATAGCGGAAACCCATAAGATTACCATCATTGTAACCACCATATTACCATGAGTGATAGAAATCAATCCATTTGCAAGCATTGTGATGACACCTACTTTTTTCATCCCACCGACAACAATAAATAATCCAATAAAGAAAAGAATGGTAGGCCATTCAACGTCTGCAATGATTTCTTCAGGTTCCTGACCGCCGATTAAAAGCATGATACATGCTGCAGCAATAGCAACAGTACAAGACTGTACGCCTAACTGGTCATGGAAAATAAAGCATAATGCGACTAGGATGATAACGATAACACTTTCATGCATAAGTTTTCGGTCCTTGATCGCTTTGTTTTCATCTAACTGCATAACCTTTGCAATTGATTCGTCTGTAACAAATAACTTTCTTCCGTATATAAAATACATACAGATCAGACCAACAATGATAACAAATACAGTGGCCACCCCTGTATTTAAAATAAAATCTACGAAACTTAATTTGGCCGCACTACCGATCATAATGTTAGGTGGGTCACCGATCAGTGTAGCGGTACCACCGATATTGGAAGCCATGATCTGTGTGATGATATATGGTACGGGATCAACTTTCAAGATATTTGTGATTGCCAGAGTCATTGGTCCTACTAGCAAGACTGTGGTAACGTTATCAAGCATTCCAGAACATACGGCGGTGATCAAAATAAAGATCACCATGATTGGCCATGGACGACCTTTTGCGATTTTTGCAGCTTTGATCGCTATGTATTCGAAAATACCAGAATTCTTGATAACAGCAACCAAAAGCATCATTCCGACTAGAATACAGATTGTTTCAACATCGACTGCGTCAATACAATCTTCAATCGAAAGAATGTGGGTGAGGACCAGACAGGCAGCACCGGTTAATGAGGCAACCGTGTTGTGGACCTTCCCTGTGATGATAGCGCCCATCGTACATAAAAAGATGATGATCGCTATGATTTGTTGTAATGACATAACAATTTCCTCCTAAAAATAAACTCATTATTATAATAGACCTCTTTTCAAATATTGCAAGTATAAAATGAAAAAAGAAGTCGTAGAAAACGACTTCTTTTTTAGAAAAATTTCACATCTTATATAAATATGATATAGGTGTGATTATAAATTTGTAACAATCTGATCGTACAGATCAAGCTGACAGTGCTGCTCAGACACAGAAAAGTGTTTACAGTTTAAACAGCTAGGTGCTTTTGTGTCATCTCCGGTACTGACGTTCTTTACGGAATGGTCACAGCCACAAGGACAGTACTGACTGCATTCTTCAGCAACTTCCTGATACACTTTATTCTGGTTTTCCATAATATAAAAGCCTCCTTATAATAAGTACTCACAGAATCACTTGGAAAGAATTCTGTGAGTACGACAATTGATACCTTTATATTATGTACAGATTTACTCAGGATAATTCAGATTTTTATCATCTGCAACGTATAAAGCGTTTTTAAGATAGTGATCTGCAAGATAATTTGCCATCGGAAGATTCATATCAAGATAGTTACCACAATCCTTAGCACTGGCTCCAGGAACATCACCTTTAAAATCACGAATAAATTCAAAAGTACTTATAATAAGAGGTAATATATCCTTTGAAGTAAGATCGCCAGCTAAAATAAGATAGAATCCAGTACGACAGCCCATTGGGCCAAAATAGATGATCTTATCCTGCCATTCTTTGTTATTTCTTAAATAAGTAGCGGCAAGATGCTCGATCGCATGCATCTCTGCGGTATTCATAACAGGCTCACGATTTGGGGCTGTCATACGAAGATCAAATGTTGTTAAAGTCTCAGAACCAACGGCATCTTTACGAGAAACATAAACACCGGGTAACAGTTTTAAATGATTAATTGTAAAACTTGCTATTTTTTCCATGATGGATTTCCTTTCTTATATAAAATGTGTTATCACTATAGGGATGATTTTGAAATCGTTCACTATTATGCGATTTAGAATCATCTTAAATTTTCATATCATATTATAGCGTGAAAATACAAGAAAATCTATGGAATAAAATTAGTTTTAATAAAAATGAAAAAAAGACAAAAAGCTGTTGACATACTGTATACAGCTATGGTAAGATAATCAACGTCGCTGAA
>OLQR01000212.1_pt1 | contig 49883 bp, 40 predicted proteins | sample 1671881 | NCBI WGS metagenome assembly OLQR01 (sample SAMEA3136623, study PRJEB25190) | human gut metagenome | biome: human gut; feature: human-associated habitat; material: faeces | place: Austria | collected 2013 | reverse complement strand
GCGATGCCCTCCGCCTGAAGCGCTTGGGCGATGCGCGCGGCCCATTGCCTGGTGGCGGCCGCCACGGCAATGTCTTGGGGCCGCGCCCCACAAGAGAGGTGGTGGCTCACCAGCGAAACGACGCCTGTCAGTTCGCTCTTGGGGCGCTCGAAAGCCACCGCCTCGCAGCTTCCCTGGTCGGTGCAGGCGCAGGGCACCGGTCGCGCATCGAGGGCCTCGTCGGCAGCCAGGAGGTTGACCGCGTCGGTTACCACGCGGCTGAGATGGCTGTAGGCCAGGGTTTCGCGAACGGCGTTGGGGTTGGCGGCAACGAGCTCTTCGATGCCCGAGAAATGCGGGTAATCTTCCGAGCCGTGCGTGCGGGCGCACGGCTCGCTTGCGACAAGGAGCGCCGTGCGCGCAAGAAGACCCGCGAGGCATTGGGACGCGCGGCTGGCCATTTGGTAGTCGTCGACGAGAACGTAATCGCGGCGGAAGGCCTCCAGGTCATGGGCGAAGCGCTGGCCGTAATCGAAGGCCGCGCGGGGAAGCTCGCAGGCGAGGTAGGACTCTCGATGGCGCAAGGAGCCGACGAGCAGGCGAAAGACGCGCTCTTCCTGCTCGTCGTAGAACCAATCGCCGCTCATGGGCTCCAGGTCGGCCCAGCTGCGGTAGAAGAACTTCAGCATTTCGCTGAGGCGCCGCGGTGCAACCCCGGAGGTTTTCACATCTTCCAGAAGAAGGCGCTCCTCGAAGCCCATGAGGATGCGGCCCCGCCGACCCGTGCGGGCTTCGGCTTGCGGAGAGGACAGCACGTCGAGCGCGTACAGCGGCAGTGTCGTCACCAAGGGCAGGTCCTCAAGGGGCACGACCGCTTTAAGGCGCCGCTCGAGGGCGCAGGCCGCAGCGGGGGTGGCGGCGAACAGGATGATTTCTCGCGGCGGCACGCCTTGGGCCAAAAGATCCAGGACGGCCTCCACAAGCCGTTGGGTCTTGCCGCATCCGACGCGCCCCTCGACGGAGTGCACTTCGGCTGCAGAGGCGTAGGGCGACAGGTCCATGGTCGCGTCCTCCCTTCAGGCTTAGGCTGCTACCAGATCGGCGAGCAGGGCGGCGTCCTCTTCCAAAAAGCCCTCGGTCACATTGGCAACGCCCTGGTAAAAGGCCGTGTCGGCGAACCGACGGGTATCGCTAAGGAACACCGGCACCCAGCTGGCGAGGTGGTCGTCCATGAAGTTGCGCTGGGTGTTGATGAGTGAGAAGGCGCGCTCTTCGTCGCCGGCGCGCAGGGCCTTCGCCGCCCGGTGAGCCAGAACGCCCATGAACTCCAGCTCCACGGCCACGTGATCCTCGCCGACGGTCCAGGACTCGGACTTTTCCAGGCCGCAGGAGCGGTAAATGGCGAGCACCTCGTCGCGGGCATCGCTCATGAGCAGGCGCTTTTCCGAAGTGTAGACGGATTCGAAGGGATAGGCCGCCGAATAGGTGTCGATGCCCGAGCCCAGAAACGCGCGGGTATAGTCCACCGACAGCTTCATGAGGGGGTCGACCCAGGCGTTGGAGAGGTACTTGGCGATCTGGTAATAGCCCTCGTCCATGAGTCCGTTGCCCGAAGAGACGGGGTAATCGGTGTCGTTCAGCTGGGCGAGCAGCGCCTCGTCAACCTCTTCGCGGAACAGGCGGGCGAGAAAGCTGTAGGTCTCGCTGCGGCTTTCGCAGAGCGCGGCCAGATCTTCGGCGGTCATGACGCCCTCGTCGTTGGTATCGGTGCCGAGGGCAGCGTTCTCGGTGGTCTCGGCAGTCTCGACGATGGTCTCGGCAGCGTCATCTTTGCGGGTCGCGATAGTCATGGTTGCCTCCCTAGTTCTCGTTGTCGGCGTGCAGATACGCGCGGCCGTGCTCGGTGGCGGACCACTGGCCCGTCCATTCCACGGCGCCCGCATGCTCGAGTTTGTCGATGAAGTACATGGCGTAGCGCTTGGGGTTCTGCAGCACCGGTTCGTCGTCCACCACGTCCCCGATCTCACGGAGGCTGGCGCCTCCGTCGCGAGCGCACAGCTCAAGGCAGGTGGTGAAGATGGCGCCGTACTGCGGCTCTGTCTCGTACAGGGCGGCGATCATCTCCATCGGGCGATAGCTGTCCAGCTTGGCGGCCCCTGCCTCGGTCAGGCTCCAGAACACCTCCGGCGCCGGGGCGACGCGCCAGTACTCGACGCCTTCCACTTCCACGCGCAAGGGCTCCTGCTCCACCTCGGCCAGCGGGGTGCCGTTCTCGTCGGTCTGAGCGATGGCCCCGGCGCGTTCGAGCAAGTTGCACAAGGTCAGCGGCTCGTAGACCGAGTGGTGGTGGCGCTTCATCTCGGCGATGACCTCCTCAAGGTCGGCCGTGGGGAGGGGGGATGCGCACGTGCCCATGATGGTGAAGAGCATTTTGTGGAAGGTGGGCATCTGGGCGAACAGTGCGTCGATGCGCTCCTCGGCGGTCTCGCCGTTGTCGAAGGCGACCAGGTCGCGCTGGAACTGAGGGGCGGCTTCGGGGTTCGGCATATTGAAGGGGCCCTCGGCGAGAACCGAGGGGGCCTCATCGTCGGCGTCGGTGTCGTCGTCGAAGGCGAAGGCCTGCAAGGGGTCGAAGTCGGCGGTCAGGTAGCCGTCGAGTATCTCATCGGTTTCGGTGCGGTCAGTCATGGGGCCTCCTCGGTGCGAGTTGTGCGGTGCCACGATCTTAACGAGGCATAAATTTATGCGTCAAGCCTGTTCAGAGGCATGCTCTCATGACGATTTGGCTTGGATGATGCTTGCGCGCCATGAGCTTATTCCGATTCGACATGCTGTCAGATTTCCCGTTGACGGCGCCGCAGCGCGCCCCGATACTGGGCCTCGAAACGCTCCGTCTCGGGCTGGCCTTCGCGGTTGCGCTCGGGACGCATTTGCAGGATGAAGGAGGATGCCATGCTGCCCAAGCCGTCGCTCGTGCTTCAGGTGAGGCTTCGGCCCGAGGAGTACTCGGATACCGCTGCTGCCGAGATCAAGCGCAGCTACATGTACCTGGCCCAGTCCGTCGTGTCCGAGCTGGACGAAGGCGAACGTGCCGAGGGCAACCTCATGCGTCTGAACGTCCGCCTCATGAAGCCCTTTTGGGATGCGTCTGACCCTGCTGCTGAACAGCTGTGGCGCGCTTCGTTCATGCCCTGGCTTGTCAACGCCACGCGCAATATGTCCACAGCCATGCACAACTACAACACGGTGCTGCATCCCCTGGGCGCCGGCAACGTGACCTACCAGTGGGCCGACTTCGACTTCGCGCCCCATGCGGTGCTCCGCCTGAAGGTGGACGACGAGAATCGCATCCCGTCCGAGGCTCCGGCTTTCTGCGACAAGGTGCGCACCCTGGCCGCCGAGGGCGCCTTCGGCGAGAACGTGGCCTGCATCCGCATTCCCTCCCGGGCGAGCATCGCCGCCCAGAAGGCCGCCTTCGAAGAGGAGCAGGCCCGCTACCGCGCCGCCCTGGCCGCCCAGAATGAGGCGGCCGAAGATGAAGCGGCCGTTCCCGCTGAAACGGCGGCCGAAGGCGAAGGTTCGTTTGAGGCCGACGAGGCGGCTGTTGTTACTGAAGACATCGAAGAGCTTGGTATCGCTCAGCCCTCCGACTTGGCGGACGACGCCGCAGCTGACGCGACCACCGAGGCTCCCGAGGGTGTCAGCGAAGTTCTCGCCGAGCCGGTGTTCAGCCTCGATTATTCCATCTGGGGCATCGAATACACCGACGGCACCGTCGTTGAGCTCGATTCTCGCATTCACTAAGCTTACCCCGGCCCGGATCGCGCTTCCCCTCTTCCCCAACCTCACGATCCGGGCGTCTTTCCCCTCCCTTGAACGGGCAGGACGCCACCCCTCCGGCGCCCTGCCCGTTCGCATCTCCGACTTTTCCCAGAAGGCGGTACTTGTTCGTCGCTTATGCCGCTGCCGCATAAGCAATGCCGAATGGGCATTGCCAGCCCGTCAACCCGGCATCTTCGGAAATTCCTTATGCCACCCCAAGCGCGTAACGTGTACGTCAGAAAAGCTTGCAAGGCGCCCGCTGGCCGCGCCCCAGGGGGACTTCCAAGCTTTCTAAAGAGAGAACCCGAAAGAAGAGAAGGAGGATGAAATGGGCAAGCTGAACATGACGCGTCGGTCCTTCGTCAAGACCGCCGCCGTGTCTGCCGCCGTGGCTGCCGTTGCCGGTGCCGCCAGCCCCACCGCTGCTCTCGCCGAGAACGAGAACGCCGCCGCCACCGAATCGGCGGTCACGCGCATCCGCTCCTGCTGCCGCGGCTGCGGCAAGGTGGAGTGCGGCGTGTGGGTGTACGTGCAGGACGGCAAGGTCATTCGCACCGAGGGCGACGAGGACTGCTTCCTCACCATGGGCAACCACTGCTCCAAGGGCCAGGCGTCCATTCAGGCGGCCTACCACCCCGACCGCATCAAGTACCCCATGAAGCGCACGAACCCCAAGGGCGACGACGATCCCGGCTGGGTGCGCATCTCCTGGGACGAGGCCTACCAGACCATCGCCGACAACATCCTGGAGATCACCGCGAAGTACGGCAATGAGTCCACCTTCACCTGGTGCGGCACGGGCCGTCAGTGGTGCATGCAGTCCGACGCTGGCATGGCGCTGCTTCTGTTCGGCACCCCGAACATCGTGGCTGCCTACCAGGTGTGCAAGGGCCCGCGCCACTTCGCCAGCCGCATCGACAACGTGCAGGCCTGGTCGTGGTCCGAGCTGATCAACCACTCCACGAAGTTCGTGCAGTGGGCCACCGAGCAGTCGCAGTCGAACTACGACGACGCCGCCCGCACCGTGGTGGACGTCGCCCGTTGCGCCGACGCCTTCATCTCGGTGGACCCGCGCCAGACGAACCTGGGACGTACCGCCAAGTACTGGCTGCCGCTGCGCCCCGGCACCGACAACGCGCTGGCGCTCGGCTGGTGCCACCTCATCCTGAAGAACGACCTGTGCGACTGGCAGTTCCTGAAACGTTGGTCGAACTCGCCGTTCATCGTGGTGCCGGACATGGACCCGACCGGCTACGAGGAGCATGTGCAGAACGGCGGCTACCCCTACGCCTACCAGACCCGCCTGCTCACCGAGGCCGACATCGACCCGACCATGGTGGACTGGGAGATCGAAGGCGACGGCGACCCGCAGCGCTACCTCGTGTTCGACCAGCTGAACAACCGCTGGACCTACTGGCAGGCGCACCCGGAGGTGGGCGAGGCCCACTGGGAGGGCGAGAATTGGCAGAAGTCCACGAGCTACTTCGACCAGGATCTCTCCCGTCTGCGCGACGACGAGTCCAAGAAGCCCGGCAAGGTGTACGACCTCTCCGAGTTCAACCCGCTCATCGACCCGGCCATGTACGGCGAATTCGATGTGAAGCTGAAGGACGGCACCACCCATAAGGGACGCCCTGTGTGGGATATTTGGGCCGAGTACCTGGAGGGCTTCACCCCCGAGAAGGTGAGCGAGATCACCGAGGTGGACGCGCAGCTGCTGACCGACGCCTGCCTGGAGTGGGCCACCCGCGACGATCCGCGCATCCCCAACGGCGGCATCAACTACGGCCTGGCCATCGAGCATCACGGCATGTCCACGCAGAACTGTCGCGCCATCATGGCCGCCTGCGCCATGGTGGGCGCCATCGACACCCCCGGCGGCCAGCGCGGCGCTACCAACGGCTGGACCACCCAGTCGGGCCCGACGTCCATGTATCCCGGCGCCGACGGCGGCTCGAACCCCGCCTCGTTTGTGCGCGCGCCGTTCTTCGGGCTGTACAACCGCATCGCCGGCTACGAGAAGTTCCCCATGCTGTACTGGTACGCCGTGTGGGCCGACTGCAACTCGGTCATGGAGTACATGCACCGCGATGCGAACGCCCCCTACGAGATTCACGCGGGCATGATCGGCTCCGGCGACCATATGAACATGGCCAACGCCAGCTACAACTGGGAGGCCCTGCTCATGCTGGACTTCCTCTTCGAGGCGAACCTGTGGCATTCGCCCACCTCGGGCGCGGCCGACATCCTTTTGCCGGTGTGCCACTGGACCGAGATGAACGCCCAGCGCATCGCCCAGGGCTCCGGCGGCTCCTTCAGCCTGTGCGTGCGCGCCGTCGACCCTCCGGGAGAGTGCAAGAGCGATCCTTTGTACTTCCTGGAGCTCGGCCCCTACTTCGGCGTGCCCTTCTCCACCGATCCGGAGGACCCCTACTGGGAGAAGAAGTCGGCCGAGACCGGCAAGCCCGTGGATTTGCTCGCCCTGGAGTACGAGTGCCTCGACGCTGAGCACGGCGGCGGCTGCGCCCCCTACGACTCCTGGGACGACTTCGTGGCCGCCTACCAGGAGCACGGCACCTGGAACATGAAGGAAGTGTTCCCGGACGACTGGGGCTCCTACCGCCGCTACGAGATCGGCCAGGCCTACCGCAAGGCGCCGCATCAGCAGCCGACGAAGCTGAACATCAACATTCCCGGCTTCCCCACGCCGACCATGAAGCACGAGCTGTGGGCCACCACCATCGAGTCCCACTTCCCCGAAGGCTCCGACGGCCCCGAGGTGACGCCGGGCTTCCACACCGAGGCTCTGCCCTACTACGTGGAGGGCATCCACTCCCGGGTGCGCGACGCGGAAACCTACGAGGAGTACCCGATCCTCTGCATCACGGGCCGCCGCATCCCCGTGTACTTCCACAGCGAGCATCGCCAGCTGCCGTGGTGTCGCGAGCTGTGGCCGGTGCCCCGCATGGAGATCAACCCGGAAACAGCCGCCGAGCTCGGCCTGGAGCAGGGCGATTGGGCCTGGATCGAGAGCCCCTGGGGCAAGGTGCGCCAGACCGTGGATCTCTACTACGGCATCGCGCCTGGCACTATCAACTGCGAGCACCAGTGGTGGTACCCGGAGCTGGCCCAGGCCGACAAGGGCTTCAAGCTGTCCTGCATCAACTGCATCACCGACCGCACGGCCCAGGACAAGTACAACGGCTCGTCCACGGTACGCGGCTATCCGGTGAAGGTGTACAAGGCCACGCCCGAGAACAGCCCCTTCGGCAACCCCATCCCCTGCGGCAACGACGGCACCGAGATCATCCACGACTCGTCCGATCCGCGCCTGAAGCTGTGGGCCATCGGCGCCGAGGGCATTCACCCCGACAAGTTCGACGCGTAAGAGAAAGGAGTGGGAGAAATGACACAGCTTGCTATTTGCACCGATCTCGACCGGTGTGTGGGATGCCTCGCCTGCAGCGTGTCCTGCAAAGTGGTCAACGGCGTGCCCATCGGCAACTTCTGGAACAAGACCCTGCGCGTGGGCCCCACCCCCAAGGAGGGCGGTTCCGGCCAGTTTCCGGATGTCGAAACCTACTTTTTGAACGTGCAGTGCCAGCACTGCGAGAACCCCCAGTGCGTGTCGGTGTGTCCCACCGAGGCGTCGCACAAGCTGCCCGACGGCACCATTCAGATTGACAAGTCGAAGTGCATCGGCTGCCAGTTCTGCGTCATGAGCTGTCCCTACGGCGTGCGCTACCTCAACGAGGAGGAGGGCGTCGTGGAGAAGTGCACGCTGTGCCAGCAGCGCACGGCTCAGGGCGAGCTGCCCCAGTGCGTGAGCCAGTGCTGCGGCATGGCCCGCTGGTACGGCGATGCCGAGCAGGGTATCGAGTCCTTCGAGGGCCCGCGCGGCGAGCGGTTGGGCGACTTCGTGAACGACTTCACCGAGGATCAGGTGTACAAGCTCACCGACGTGGGCAACGGACCGAGCATGTTCTACATCATGCGCAACATCAAGTGGCAGGGGGTCGAGTAGCCCATGGAAATTCAAATCCCGCTCGTCATCTTCACGAGCTTTCTGGCCTGGGCCGCGGGCATCTTCGGCACCCAGTGCATCCTCGCGCTGCAGAAGCGCGGCGGTGCGGTGCAGCTGCCGGCGCTCATCTGCTCGGCTGTGGTGCTCGTGGTGGGCGGCATTGCCGTCGTGTTCCATCTGACCCACCCGTTCAACCTGTTCAACGGGTTCGGACACATCACCTCGGGCATCACCCAGGAGCTCATCGCCATTGTGCTTCTGGCGGTGGTCATGGTGCTGTTCTTCCTGATGCTGCGCCGCTCCGAGGATGATACGGTGCCCCAGTGGCTGGCCGTGGTGGGCATCGTGGTGGTGCTCGTGCTCATCGTGGCCATGGGCCACAGCTACATGATGCCGTCGCTGCCCGCCTGGGACACGGTGCTGCAGCTGCTGTCGCTTCTGGGCGCGGCCTGCGTCATGGGCCCGGCCACCGTGGCCTTCATCGGTGCCGTGAAGGACGTCGAGATCGAGGGCATCGGCCTTCTTACGGTCATCGGCGCGGCTGTGAATGCCGTGCTCTCGGCGGCCTACATGTTCGCCATGGAGGCCTCGAGCGCCACCTTCCAGTCCTTCCAGTACTACTTCGATCCGACGCACCCGAACGTGGCTATGGCCAACCCGGCCAATGTGTCGCTGTTCACGGGCGACTCGCTGGCAGCCCTCGTGGTGGCGGTCATCGCCCTGGTGGTCGCCCTCGTCGGCGCGCTTTTGGGCAAGAAGCAGGGAGCGTGGAAGGTATGGGGCGCCGTGGTCGCCATCGCCGGTTTGGTGTGCGCCGTGGCTCTGCGCATCATGATGTACACCATGGGCGAGACCCTGTTCATGCTGTACTAGCGGGCTTCGGGGAGGCCGCGTGCGCCTCCCCGCCCTTCGAGAAATGAGACAAGGAGGTTCTCATGCGAGGAATATACAAGCGGGCTGGCCTGGCGCTTGCCGCCGGAGCGCTCGCACTTGGCCTCGCCGGATGCGCTACGGAAAGCGCGCCGGTGAGCGACCCTTCCAAGGGCGACAACACCCAACTGGCCTATACCGGTGCCGAGTCCGCCGACGAGCAGAGCTTCGATACGGTCACGTTCGGCAGCTACCAGGGTCAGGACATCACGTGGCTTGCGCTTGCCGAGGAGAACGGCAAGACGCTGCTCATCAGCGAGTCGGTGCTGGATGCCGTGCCCTACGACAACACGGCCGAGCCGTACCAGTGGTCGGTGCAGTCGCCGCGCCCCCAGAAGGACGTGGAATGGGCGACGAGCTCGATTCGCACGTGGCTGAACGGCGAGTTTTTGAATGCGGCCTTCAGCGCCGATGAGAAGGGCGCCATCGCCGCCACGACACTCGCCGATACGAAGAACAACGTGTCCCATACGGCGGCCACGGCGGCGGATCCTTCGGTGCATGCGGCCGAAGAGACGACTGACCAGGTCTTCCTGCTGAGCCTGGCCGAGGCGAAGCAGTACTTCGCCAACAACGCGGCTCGCGTGGCCCATCCCACCGACTATGCCGTGAAGCAGGGCGTCTACGTGGGCGTGGCGAGCAACGACGAACAGCCTGACGGCGCGGCGGCCTGGTGGCTGCGCTCCAACGGCTACTACGCTGGCTACGCCTCGGTGGTGACCGATGACGGCTACGTGCACGGCGACGGCTACCGTATGGCCGGCGAGCTGCATGACGGCTTCGACGACCACGGAAGCGAGCTTAAGAGCACGCTCGGCGGCAACATTGGCGTGCGTCCCGCCATCTGGGTTGAGACGAGCGCGCTTTCCTAGAAGCGCTTTTGGATGGGGCAGTTCGCTTGTCGTATTGCCCCATCCCATCGATTGATTCGGATTTGGATTGATGTGGTTGTGGCTCGCCGAGGGCGGGCTACGGGGTACCGCTCAGTCGCTCAGACAGTCCTCGCTCGGCGAAACAGGACATTTAGTCCTGTTTCGTTCGCTGCGGAACTCGCTTGGTGAGCAATACCCCGTATCCCGCTACGCTCAACTCTAGTCGCGGCAATGTCAAAGCGAATCCGAGCTAATCGAAGAGAAGACTCGAGAAGGAGGACAAGCATGGCTGGAGGAAATTCGCTGACGCGGCGCACGCTGTGTATCGGCGTGGGTGCTACCGTGGCCATGGCCGGGCTGGGAGCGCTGCGTTATGTGGGTAGCGAACCGCTCGTGCGGCCGCCGGGAGGGCAGGACGAGGAGAATCTGGTTTCCCGCTGTGTGCACTGCTACCGCTGCATCGAGGCGTGCCCCGAGAAGGTGATCGTGGCCGCTTCGCTGGATGCGGGCGTGCTGAACATGCGCACGCCGCGCATGGAGTTCTCCGACTGCTACCCCGGTCAGCTGGACGATTTTCGCTATTGCGATTTCTGCGCCGAGCGCAACGGGGGCGTGCCGCTGTGCGCCGCTGCCTGCCCCTCGGGGGCCCTGCAGCTGCCAGTCGATTATGCCCCCGAAACCGAGGTCATCGGCGTGGCGGTGCTGAACACCGAGACGTGCATCGCCTACCGCAGCAGCTTCTGCGCCTTCTGCCATGACGTGTGCATCCAGGTGCGCGGCGAGGAAGACGCGGCTATCTATTACCAGAACGCCGACGCGACCGACGCTTTGGACACGCGGCTGCCCGTGGTGGATCCGACGAAGTGCAACGGTTGCGGCGCCTGCGAGGCCGTGTGCGTGTCGGCCCAGGCCGGTTCCACTATGAACGCCTCGGAACGCGCCATTGTCGTGAAGCCGCTGGAAGGGTAGGGGATCGTCATGAAGTTCAAGAATGCGCGCACCGCCGTGGCCGCCGTTGCCTTCGCGGCGCTGGCTCTCTGTCTCATTGTCGGCGTGGCCGCGGGAACCTGGTGCGGGTTCGGGGCGAACGACATCGCGGTTCTGTGCCCGGTGGGCGCGCTGCTTTCCATGGTGGCCGCCAAGACGCTCGTCCCGCGCGCCGTTATCAGCGTAGTGGTGACCGTGGCCCTCGTGCTGCTTTTGGGCCGCCTGTTCTGCGGCTGGATCTGCCCCGTGACCCTGTGGCGCCGAGTGAAGGAGTTCTTCAAGCCCGTGAAAACGCGCGAGCAGGAGGCGGAGGCCCTCTCTCAAGCGAACCAGGCCCTCGCCGCCGAGGAGATCGCAGCGCTGAAAGAGGCGTCGGCGACTCACGACTGCGCCGCCTGCGGAGCCTGCCACGCCAAGCGCAACGCGCCTTTCGACTCGCGCCATGCGGTGCTCGGCGGTGCGCTGCTGACGACGGCTGTGTTCGGGTTCCCCGTGTTCTGCCTCGTGTGCCCCGTGGGCCTCACTTTCGCAGCGGTGGCCTTGCTGGTGAGCCTGTTCGGCGCGGGCGACTTGAACTGGTCGCTTCTGTTCGTGCCGGCCATGCTTGTCATTGAGCTGGTATTCTTGCGCAAATGGTGCGGCCGGTTCTGCCCCATCTCGGCGTTCATGAGCCTTTTCTCCCGCTTCAGTCGCACGGGCATGCCGGTCATCGACAACGAGCGCTGCCTGGAAACAGCCAAGGGCACCCCTTGCAGCCGCTGCGCCACGGCCTGCACCTTCGATGTGAACCTGCGTCATCCCGATTTGGGCGAGCTGCCCCTGCACGACTGCGCCCGCTGCGGCGACTGCATCGACGCGTGCCCCACAAGCGCCATTTCCTTCCGCGCCGTCAGCGGCAAGCCTGTTCCCTTCGTCGACGCCTTCGCCTCGGTGCGCTCCGGTGGCAAGGCGAAGACGCCCGCCGCGCCGGCTTTGGACGATTTGGAGCCAGAAGAAGCATAAGGCGGTAGGGGCCCACGGCTCGCGCCATCTATTCGAAACCTGTGATTTTTATCAGGGGCGGCTTTCGGGCCGCCCCTGCCTTTGTGGTTGGGTATCATGGAGGGAAATATCATGGTGGCTGCCGAGAGAAAGTGCTGCATTCAATGGTCAACAAGACGTTCATCCCCGAAGGCGAGGCGGTCCCGGCCTCGCAGATTGGCGCGACGCTGGAGGCGCTCGCCGCCACTATCGCCGCGCGTCGCGACGCCGACGAGGCGAGCTACACCTACCGGCTTCTGACGGGCAACGTCGACGATGTGCTGAAGAAAGTCATGGAAGAATCCGGGGAAGTGGCTCTGGCCGCCAAGGATGTGGAAGGTTGGGCGACCTCCTCGCTCGCGGCCGCCGTGGCGCTGGAAGCTGCTAGTGCCGGGGCTGGCGATGCGGTCTCCGACGCCGAAGCTGCCGATGAGGGTGCCGGCGCTCCTCTTTCCGTCCAGCTGCCCCCGGAGTACGGCGAGGCGGTCGATCATTTGCGCTACGAGGCCGCCGATGTGGTGTATCATCTTCTCGTCGTGCTGGAGCGCTACGGCATCACGCTTGACGAGTTCGCTGCCGAGCTGAACAATCGCATGACCGAAGGAGAGCGGCCGCACGGTGCCGTTCGCTTGCACGACGAGTTCGTGCGCCGCGGAAAGTAGCGTTCAGCTGCAGGTCTTGTGCGGGGAAGAGACGGAAATCTCGCGGCAGCCTGAGCGAGCGAAACAATATGGAGAACTTCGGGGGAGCCCCCGAGTTGAAGGAAAGAAGGATTTCATGGCCCGACTGTTTGGAACTGATGGCGTGCGCGGCATCGCAAATGTGGAGCTGACCTGCGAGATGGCCTATCGCCTCGGCCAGGCTGCCGCCATCTATCTCGGCAAGACTATCGTTGTGGGTCGCGACACGCGCCGCTCCGGCGACATGCTGGGCGCCGCTCTTTCCGCGGGCATCATGAGCGCGGGCGGTACCGTGCTCGAGGCCGGTATCATCCCCACGCCAGGCGTGGCCCTGCTCGTGCGCGAGATGCGCGCGGCGGGCGGCGCGGTCATCTCCGCCTCCCACAATCCGCCGGAGTACAACGGCATCAAGTTCTTCGACGCCCAGGGCTTCAAGCTGCCCGACGCCGTGGAAGACGAGATCGAGGCCTTCATCGTCAACGGTGGCTTGGAAGGCGAGGTCGCTGCCGCCGAGGAGGCCGCCTGGAGTGCCGCTCAAGCTGCTGCGCCCGATGCTCCCGCCGATGCGACGAGCTATCTGGCCTCCGAGATCAAGATGCCTGCTGGTGCCGAGGTGGGCGTGGTCATTCCGCTGGAAAACGCTTGCGACATTTACATCGACCACGCGGCTCGCTCCATCGAGGATCAGGGCATTTCCTTCAAGGGCCTGCGCATCGCTTTGGATGCGGGCCACGGTGCTTCCTCGCTCACGTCCCCGGAGGCTCTGCGACGCTTGGGTGCCGAGGTGATCGTCATCAACGATGATTTCGACGGCATGGATATCAACGTGCAGTGCGGCTCCACTCATCTCGAGCCGCTGCGCGCGCTTATGGCCGAGACGGGTGCCGATGTGGGTATTGCGCATGATGGCGATGCCGATCGCGTCATGCTCATGGCGCCCGATGGCACCGAGATCGACGGCGATATGGTGGAAGCGGTCTGCGCGCTCGATATGCGCGAGCGCGGCGTGCTGGCCGGTGACACGGTTGTGTCCACGGTGATGTGCAACTTCGGTTTCGTGCGCGCCATGAAAGAGATGGGCATCAACGTGGTGCAGACCAAGGTAGGCGACCGCTACGTTCTGGAGGCTATGCGCGAGCACGGCTACTCCATCGGCGGCGAGCAGTCTGGCCACATGATTCTGCTCGATCACAACTCCACGGGCGACGGCCTCATGACGGCCTGCCAGTTCTTGGCGGCGGTCATCCGTTCCGGCAAGCCAGTGGGCGAGGCCATCCAGGTCATGGAGAAGATGCCGCAGACCCTGATTAACGTGCGTGTGAACGACAAGCATGCTGTGGAGGACAGCGCCGAGGTGGCCGCTGCCGTGGCCGCCGCTGAGGAGGCGCTCGGCGAGGACGGCCGCGTGCTTCTGCGCCCGAGTGGCACCGAGCCGGTGGTGCGCGTGATGGTGGAGGCAGTTGATCCGGCCGCCGCGCAAGCGCACGCCGAGGCCATCGCCGCCGTAGTGGAAGCCTGTGTGTAAGGCGAAGGCGACCGACAGGCCCTGTTTTCGAGAACAATGCAGTAAATGCCAGTTCGACCCCGTAATGGTAAGAGTGTCGGCGCCGTTTCTTACCAAAGCGAGGTCGAACTGGCATTTTCGCCCCTCAATCGTCTCCCCTTCTTGCCAAAGCGGGGTCGAACTGGCATTTACTTGGGAGATTTCGAAAATGATTTTGCTCGTCGGAATCATAAGGCTCGCTCGATTATGTTCTTCTATAAGCGAATAGCTCATTGATTTCGCTTTGGCAACAGAACGCGGCATCGCTGTTAACCTGGAGTTATTTACAAGGAGTCACCGTTACACTGTCGTTATTTCTTGGTAGTGATCGGCACAAGAGCTTTCTGTCCTCGGTCCTGCTTTATCTGCTGCCGAAAGGACGGGCGACATGAAAACGCGAACCCTTGCTCCTGGGGCCTATCTGGCGAGAAGCGGCCAGGGCGTCTCGCTGTACGATGCCGACGGCAAGTGCTTTGCCATGAATAAGATGGGCGGCTCCATTCTCGCTTTGGCCCTCACGGGCCTTTCCGCTGAGGGCATCGCCGATGCGTTGCGTCATTATTTCAACGGGACTCCCACCCAGTCCCGCGACGAGGTGGCGGCATGGCTCGACGAAATGGAAGCGAGTGGTTTCCTGAATTCCTAGCAGTTGGCCACCGACATTGTTGCCCCATGTCGGCCATTGCTCAAAAGTATGCAGGATTTTGCGATTAGGAGAGCCATGCACGCCCTTTCAGTCGCTGCAGGCTCTCCCTATCGCAAAATCCTGCACAAATGGCGCGCCGAGGCTCTCCCTATCGCAAAATCTTGCACAAAAGAGCCCCAACGGTTGACGTGGCAAGTCATTGGGCCGCGGTATACAAAGGATATCCGTAATAAGCCAAAAACGAATTTGCTTACCTGGGCTGCCATAGCGGCCTTGCTCGTCGGGGCTGCCGTGACGACTTGCCCTGCTTGGCACCACGCTTTTTAAGGATGAGGGCAACAATCATGAATGGGAGATTCGTAAGGTTTCTCAAAAGCGATGATAGTATTAACCGCATTACGCTAAAGTTCGCTCAATGAAAGTATACCTCAGCCATATCACGGCCTTACGCTTCTGGCGCGCATGGTCTATCCTGCGCCCTCTCACGTTGCAGGAGTTTCACAGTACAGGGAAAGTGGCGGACGCCAATCTGTTCCCTTCGAACATCTATCAGACTTCAGCGGTGCTGCGAGATTGCGCTATAAGGGAATGCGACATCCATGGTCTTTTTGACGAGCTGCCTGAGATGCCCGAACTGCGCTTTTGCCTCAAAGACTGCACTGACGGACTTGGCGCGAAACCATGGCATATCCTGCATGATGGTAAAGAGGGTACGAAAAGTTCGATGCTTGCTGAGCGTCATCGCAGCCTCCTGAATTATCCAAGAGGGTCTTTCGTGCGCATCGCTGAGGGGTTATTCGTCTGTTCGCCAGAGCTTGTGTTCGTTCAAATGGCCTCCTGCCTTTCTTTCGGTGAGTTGCTTGCCCTTGGCTATGAGCTCTGTGGGTGCTATCCGCGATCAACGCAAAAGAGTGTTCCGCTGGTGCGTCGTCCTCTTACCACGCCGAACCGCCTGATGGCCTACGCAGCGCGTCTGAATGGTGCAAAGGGTGCAAAGCTCGCGAGAGCGGTTGCAAAGCAGGTGCGGGCAAAATCGGGATCCGTGATGGAAACCGAGCTTGCCGCCATTGCGTTTACGGCGGAGGTTTACGGGGGTCTCGGTATTGCCGAAGCGCTCATCAACGCCCCCGTTGCCTTGTCGGAGGAGGCGCGCCGGGTTGCTCGTACCGATTGGGTTGTGCTCGATTTTTACTGGCCCAAGGCGCATTTCGGCATTGAATACAATGGGCGTACTGCCCATGCGAGCGCCGATCAGCAGGATCGCGATTCTCGCAAGCGGGATGGACTTATGGTTGACGGCATCGAGACAGCTACGATGACGAATTCCCAGTTTCAGAATGTGACGGAATGCACGGCTCTTCTCGATAGGGTATCCGGCCGTGCGGGAAAGAAGCGTCGGAAGCGCAGGGCTGCTCATGCGGATGCCCATCGAAAGTTGCGACGCCAGGTAAGCAAATTCCACCAGCAGCATTTTCCTTTCTAAGCCGACGCTGCACGAGTCGGCTGCCCTCCCTCCCTCTTCGCCTTTCTAGGTTGTGCGCCTGCCTTCCGTACGCGGCAGGCACCTTTCGTGATGCGGTGAGCGAGAGCTCGAGCGGGTGCAGGACTATGCGCTGCTCTGGCCTCGAACTTCCTTTTTTTGCTGGACGAATCTCCTTTTGCTCTTTTTGCTGGATGCGCGAGGCCTTGAATTTGTGCAGGATTTTGCGATAGAGAGAGCCGCCGAGGGCTGGCTGGCGATTCAAAGCTCTCCTGATCGCAAAATCCTGCACAAATGGCGCTCGGGGGACTCTCTTAATCGCAAAATCCTGCACGAAAAAAGGAGGAGCGCGGGCAAGATTTGTCCCTCTGGCCAGAACCTGCTTGTTCGTGCCGCGCCTTTCGCTATGATGGAAGGCACGGAAATTCAAGGAGGACGCTGTGACGACAAGAGACGACAACATCGTTGCGGAGGAAGCGCGGGCCATCGAGGTCGGTGAGGAGACGGGTGCGGGAGCGCCGGGCGCATCGGGCGGCTCGGGCCGTGGGCGCCGCGATACCTGGGCCACACATACGGGCTTCATCCTCGCCTGCGTTGGCAGCGCCGTGGGCATGGCCAACATTTGGCTGTTTCCCTATCGCGTGGCTCAGTTGGGCGGCGCGGCCTTCCTCATCCCGTACCTCATTTTCGTGGCGCTGCTGGGCTTTACGGGCGTGATTGGAGAAATGTCCTTCGGTCGGGCTATGGGCGCTGGCCCTATGGGCGCATTCGGCCGCGCCATGGAGATGCGCGGTGTGCGGCACGGCGAGCGCATCGGTAAGATCATCGGCCTCGTTCCCACCTTGGGATCGCTCGCCATTGCCATCGGATACGCCGTGGTGCTCGGTTGGGCGTGCAACTACTTTGTGGCTTCGCTTGACGGAGAGCTTATGGCGCAGACCGACATGGGAGCCTTCTTCGGCGCCATCGCATCGGACTTCGGCAACGTGGGCTTCCACCTGCTGGGCTTGGCGCTCACCTTCGGCATCATGATCCTCGGCATATCCCGGGGTATCGAGCGCGTGAACAAGGTGCTCATGCCCACGTTCTTCGTGCTGTTCGTCATCATCGCCATCCGCGTGGCCACCCTGCCGGGGGCGGCAGCTGGCTACGAGTATCTGCTCGTGCCCCGCTGGGAGGCGTTGCTGAACCCCACTACCTGGGTGTACGCTCTGGGCCAGGCATTCTTCAGCCTATCGCTTGCCGGGTGCGGCACGCTCGTCTACGGTAGTTACCTCAAGCGAGATGTGGACGTGGTGGACGCCGCCAAGAACGTCGCCATTTTCGATACCATCGCCGGGCTTGTGGCCGCCTGCGTCGTGGTGCCGGCGGTGTTCGCCTTTGGGCTGGACGTGTCTTCCGGGCCTCCGCTTCTGTTCATCACGCTGGCCCAGGTCTTCCAGGAGATGCCCTTCGGTAACATTTTCGCTGTCATCTTGTTCGCGGCGGTGGCGTTCGCTGCCATCACGAGCCTCATGAACTTGTTCGAGGCGCCGGTGGAGGCGCTGCAGGCCCAGCTGGGGCTGTCGCGCGCGGTGTCGGTGGGCATCGTGGCCGTGATCGCCGTGGCCGTGGGCTTGTTCCTGGAGAACGGCAGCTCGGTGAGCGACTGGATGGATGTCATTTCCATCTACGTTATTCCCGTCGGCGCGTTTCTGGCGGCCGTCATGTTCTTCTGGGTATGCCCTCGCGGCTTCGCGAAGAAGCAGGCCGAGATGGGCCGCAAAAAGCCGCTCGGCCGCTGGTTCGATTTCATGACCCGCTACGTTTTCGTCATCATCACGGCCCTCGTCATCGTGCTGGGCATCTTCTACGGCGGCATCGGGTAGGCTGGGGCCGCAATGGAGGGAAGGCGTCTTTACAGCGCAGGGGGTTTCGGGCTGCTCTTCGCCGCCTATATCGGCATGATCGGTCGTCCGGGCGAGTCGCCGGGGGAGTTTTTCTTCGGCTCATCGCTCGGCATTGCCTGCGCTGGCGTGCTTGCCGCTGTGGCAGGACTCGTCCTGCGGCGTCGAATGTCCTCACAGCTTTCCAGCCGCTTTGTGTCCGTGCTCGTTTTGGTGCTTGGCTTCGGGGCTGCTTTGGTCGGTTCGTTCCTGCATCTCCTCGGCGCTCTTGGCTATGCGGCTGTTCCCTCGTTGGCGGGGTTTCTTTTCGGTTCGGGTTGTCTGTTGTTGGCGCTCGTATGGACGAGAATCTATGCGGCATATCATTTCATTGATGCTCTGCGCCTCGGGTCGCTTGCATTGCTCTGCGGTGTTTTCTTCCATATGGCCATGAGCTTCGTTCCGCATATGGTAGCGGTCGAAGGGTGCTATGTGGCGGCTCTGTGCCTCTCGCTGCCCTTTGCCCTTTATGAGCTTTTGCGCACGCAGGCTCTCGATCGGGCAAAGACCGACGCCGGCCGCGAAGAGGATGCGCGATCCCGCTTCGCCTCCTTGGCAAAAATAGCTTGGGGCCCGTTGTGTGGTTTGGGGATCTGCTCGTTTCTGCTCGGCTCGCTTTGGATGCAGTCGTTTCCGTTGGCGGGAAACTCCGCGCAGGGGGCCGGGACGGAGTGGCTGAATTCCGTCGGGCCTCTTATCGCCGTCGGGCTCATTAGCTGTGCTGTCTTTCGCATCACCTCCTATGATCAGGCACGCAAGCTCTTTTGGATTGTCATGCCCGTTACGGCCGTTATCTTCCTCGTAACGCCGTCTTTGGAAGAAGTGACGCTGCCCTATTGGAACCTGCTCGTCTCGAATCTCCAGAATGGCGGCTCGATATGCATGGTGTTCTGCACCTGGGCGCTGCTCCTTCTTGGCTCGCGTACTAACGGGTTTCCCGTAGGCGTGGTATTCGGCGTCAGCCTTTCCCTGGTGGCGGCGCTTTCCATTCTCGGGGCCTTCACGTTTGATGCGCTGGGGCAGGGCGGCAATGTCGTTACGGTGGTGCTGTTTATCCTCTACATGGGCGCGGTCATCCTCTTTCTCGCATGGGGCGGTGCGGAAGATCGCGGTTCCACCGCTCAAGCGCGTGACTTCTTCGAGGCGTTCATCCAGTCCCGCTGCGACAAGTTGGCCGAGGTTTGCGGTCTCACGCCGCGCGAGGCGGAATTGCTCGTGTTGCTGGGGCGCGGTCATGGCTACGCCTATATTGCCGAGAGCCTCTATATCTCCGAGACCACGGTGCGCACCCATGCACGCAACATCTATCACAAACTGGGAATCGCGTCTCAGGAGGAGCTGCTCGGGCTCATCGACCATACGGAACTTGGTGAAGAGCGCTAGACGTTTTCCCTGATCACGCTTGTCTCAACAATTTGTTGAGGCGAAGAAGTTCTCATTTCCCCACCTTGTTGATTGTTTTTCGGGGCTGCGAGGCCCATGGTGCGGGGTGCCCGCAGAAAGCGGGGTATCCGCCGATCAAGGAGGGACGGAACATGGAGAATCGAGAGCAAATGAGAAGGGCTGTTGGGGATGCCGGCATTGATCGCCGCGACTTTCTCAAGGGCGCGGCCGTAAGTGGGGCTGCGGCTCTGGCTGCCGGGGCTTTGGCTGGCTGCGCGCCTCAGGGTGACGCCGAGGCGACCGCCGATGACCTCGCCGCTACGGGAGCAGACGGGGGGAGCGAATGGGGCACCTTTGACGAGAACGGCAAGTTCACCCCATCGTTTTTGGCCGATCCGGAGCCCATTCCCGATGACGCCATCGTCGAGGAGCTCGACGCGGAGATCGTCGTGGTCGGCTTTGGGCTGACGGGTCTGTCTGCGGCGCGCGAGGCCATGGAAGAGGGCGCCGATGTGTTCGTTATCGAGAAGGGCGACACCCATCACGTGCACTCGCATCAGTTCCACGCCATCAACGCCAAGGCTCAGAAGGATGCCGGCTATGAAGTGACGGACGAGGAGATTGATGCGCTGGTGGATCGCGTGATGAGCGACCATCGCGAGCGCGTCGACCGCCGCATGTGGTCCTACCTACTGCACCATTGCGGGGAGGACTTCGATTGGTATCTTTCGGCTTGTCCCCACACCATCGTGAACCCCAACGAGACCGTGGGCGAAACTTCGCTTGATGCCTACGCGCTCATCAACAACTGCACGGCTGGCCTGGCCGCCATCGTGGGCCGTTACTTCGATGACGTGAGCGAAGAGCGCATGGAAGCCGTGCGTGCGGGGGAGCCCTATGTGGTGCCCTTCAACAAGCCGCTGAACCCCAACTGGAATTTTGCCGACGAGCGCTATCCGATGTCCGCCGGAGTCGTGCAGGTAGAGCCAAGGTGGGCGATGCCGTGGCCAAGATGGTGGAGGAGGGTGCGCGGGTCAACTACGCTTGCTGGGCGCGGCGGCTCGTGCAGGATGACACGGGGCGCGCCACGGGCGTCATATACGCCGATGCCGACGATAACTTGTACAAGGTAAACGCTTCCAAGGGCGTCATCCTGGCCACAGGTGACTACGGTGGGAATCAGCAGATGATCCAGTACTATATGCCGCGTGTGCTGGAGGACGGCGAATGGCTCGGCTGGCCCGACACCGATGCCAAGGGCAACGTTACCAACATTGGCGAGGGCCTGCAGATGGCCCACTGGGTCGGCGCGCGCACGGATTACTGTCACGCGTTCCCCAACGACCACTACGGCGGATCCCTCGGTTGCGATCCGATGCTGTTCGTAGACGGTTCCGGCGAGCGCTTCATGAACGAGGACGTGACCGGTGAGGTGCTCGGCGAGAAGGTCACGCGGGTGAACGGCCGCTGCATTTGGCAGATCTTCGACGACAACTACCCGGATCAGATCTCGCACATGCCCGTCGGCCATCGCTGCTACTGGCAGGTGGTGGATAACTTCGACGATATTCCCATGGGCCTATTCCTTGATCCCATCGGCATGATCACCCGCAGCGAGGTGGAGATGATGACGCCGTGCATCTGCGACACCGTTGAGGAGCTGGCAGCTGCCATGGAAGTGCCCGCCGACACGCTGAAAGCCACGATCGACCGCTACAACGAGCTGTGCGAGAAGGGTGTCGACGAGGATTTCGGCAAGCGCGCCGACCGCATGGCCCCGGTGAAGCAGCCGCCGTTCTATGCGGCGAAGATGCCGACGCTGGGCTATCAGACCTTCTACGGCAGCGTGTGCTGCGATTACAACATGCACGCCGTGGATATGGACAACCGGCCCATTCCCGGCCTGTACGTCGGCGGCACGATCATGGGCAGCCGCTTCTGGCACATCTATCCGAACACGACCATGGGCATGAACCACGCCGGCGCCCTATGCTACGGACGCCTGGCCGCCAAGAATGCCGTGGCGGGCATCTAGGCCATTCCCGCGGAATCCCTCCCTTCCGCACAAGCGGCCCCGAATCCTTCGGGGCCGCTTTTTGTGAATTGAGAACGAGTTTGACGGGGCCAGCCACAGCGTGGGAGACGGCTGCTGATCCCGGCTTGCGGGATGTGCTACGATACCTCCAGACTGGAGAGGCCTTGGGGCCGTTGTCGGAAGAGATCGACGCTCTGGTCGATGCGTTCAACGAAGATCGAGAGTGGGTGAATCGCGTGCTGACCTATGAGCAGGAGACCGAGATGCGCTGTCGCCGGGCCAGGGAAGAGGCTCTGGAGCAGGGCATCGAGCAGGGCATCGAGCAGGGCATGGATCGCCTAGGAGCTCTCGTCGGTCGTCTTATTGACGCGGGCCGCCTCGACGACGCAAAGCGCGCCTCCGAGGATGCTGGCTACCGCGAAGCGCTGCTTGCAGAATTTGGGCTGCAGAATTGAGAGGGGAGTTGCAGAGCTCCGTTCCAGGGCAACCTGTGGGGAAGGGCTTTGCTCGGTCTCGAAACATAACAGCTGCAGAGATTATTGCCGGATGGAAAGGTGTCCGTCGGCCACCATCTGATTGGCCCTCTAATGGCTATGAAATCGATTGGGGTTCGGTCGCAGGCGAGCGAGGTCTGGCGGGGGCGAGATATTGAGAAATCGCAATAACTTGGCAATATCTCAGATATGGGATTTGGAAGGTGGCGAGCGCGGGATTCCTCTTATCTTCGGGCAATAGTTTGGAAGGAGGGGAATCATGATAGGTCTCGATGCGTCATTGGCAAGGACGGGAATGAATATGGGCACTTCGCTGAAGAAGCTGTCGTTGCTCGTGCTATCATAGAGCCAGCTTGAAGTACATAGCCTGCCGCCGGGTAGGCGTGAAGCGCTCGCAGCGCGGACATCGTTAGGCCTTTGAAGATGTTCGCCCCGCGGGCGCTTTTTGTTTAGGCCGCCTTGGGCGTTCGTGCGGAGATCTTTCGACTACGGCCTTCGGCCTTCGCTCAAGATGACATGGGGGGGTCGGCCTTCGGCCTTCGCTCAAGATGACACGCCCGGCGGCGCGAGAAGAAAGGAAGACCTATGAAGCAGTTCGTGACGGAAGAGTCGTTCTGGGAGCTGTTCCCCGAGGCCCAGATCGGCATCGTGGTGGCCCACAACATGAAGCCGACTGCCGAGGTGGCGCCCGCGGATGCCGCCGCCATTGCGCGTGCCCTCGCCGAGGCCAACGGCAAGGCCGATCAGCATCTGGAGAGCAACACCATCTCGCAGAACGAGGTCGTAGCTGTTTGGCGCGAGGCCTATCAGAAGTTCAAGACGAAGAAGGGCGCGCGCTGCTCCATCGAGAACCTGCTCAAGCGCGTGCTGAAGGGCAATCCCGTGGGCTCCATCACGCCGTCGGTGGACATCTACAACACGGTGTCTCTTACCCATGCGCTGCCCGTGGGCGGCGAGGACATCGATGCCATGGCCGGCGACATCCACCTCGGCATCACCGAGGGCGGCGACGTGTTCCTCCCGCTCGGCGAGGAGGAGGACGCCCCCACGCTGGAGGGCGAGCTGTGCTATCGCGACGACGCCGGTGCCATCTGCCGCTGCTGGAACTGGCGCGACGGCGAGCGCACGGCCCTGACCGACGATTCGAAGAAGGCCTTCCTCATCATCGAGTCCGTGGATCCGGCCCGCGCCGACGATCTGGAGGCTGCCACCGATCAGCTGGCCGCCATGGTGCAGCAGTACCTGGGCGCCGACATCTTCGCCAAGCAGATCATCGCTCGCGACAACCCGACCATGGTGATCGACGAATAATGAGTTGGCTCGTGCTCGTTGCATCGGGGTGCATGGAATCGGTGTGGGCGATTGCCTTGGGGAAGTCGGAGGGTTTCACCCATCTGGGCCCCACCATCGTGTTTGTCGTGGCCCTGGTGCTTTCTATGCTGGGGCTTTCCTTCGCTGTGAAGACGCTGCCAACGGGCACTGCCTATGCCGTGTGGGTGGGCATCGGCGCGGCCCTCACGGTCATATACGGCATGGTCACGGGTTCGGAGCCCGCGAACCTCGCCCGCATCCTGCTCATCGCCGGCCTCGTCGGCTGCGTCATCGGCCTCAAACTCGTCGACGGCACAACTGATTAAACAATTACACTTCCATTATTCAACCTTTACACCTTCGCTTTTCAACTTTTATAATGTGTAAAGCTGAAAGGTGGGTTGGAATGGTGGATGGAATCAGCATTCGCGAGGCAGCTTCCGAGCTGGGCGTTTCCGTGCAGACGGTGCATAATCGCATCAAGAGCGGCGCGCTTGACGGCGAAAAAACGAATACCGGCTGGCGGGTAAGCGCACGTTCGGTGGAGGCTGCCAAAAAGACGCCGCCAAGAAAAGGTCGTCCTTGGCACGGGGAGACGTATCTCCTGATGAACGGTCCCTACGAGGTGATGACATTCACCTATCGTCGCGAAACAGACTCGTTCGCTCCAGGTGAGGTCGTCGATGCTGAACGCGCCCCGTTGGGAACGGTGACGCGAGAGGGGCGAGGAAAGGCGTCCGGCCTCAAGACGTGGTGGCAGCATCGCAGCATTCCTGGTTCCCGTGCGGGAATGGATGAGAAGCTGCGCAGTCTCGGCCTCGAGGAGCCCTCCCAGATTCCCTTCCGCAATCTGGGGCTTTCGCTTTCTGATCAATATTGGATTCGCCCCGCCGATCATGCTCTGCGTTGGGAGGACGTCAACTATTTTCAGAACGATTTCGGAGGCGCTGAGGGCGATTGGGACGAGTGGCTGGCCGAGGTGGGGCTCTCGTCGCCGGACAACACGTCCGAGGGCGTTCTTCCGAAGCGGTGGCTCTGCCGGGGGAGTGAGCGAATTCTGCTGAAGGGCCATATCCCCTGGACTGACCAGCAGGTTTACAATGAGGCCGTGGCGACCGCTCTCCATGGCCGCCTCCTCGCTCCGGGCGATTACGTTCCCTACGAGGTTCAGCGTACGGAGGCCTTGGGCGTGGTGAGTGCGTGCCCCTGCTTCCTGTCGCCGCATGAGGAGTACGTGCCCATGAGCTTGGTTCTGGAAGCCGAACGCCGCAGAAAGGGCGAGACGCCTTACGACACCGTGGTGCGCGCTTGCGTAAACCGGAGCATCCCATTGAAAACCGCTGAAACGCAGCTTGCGAAAATGATCGTGTGCGATAGCGTCATGGCCAACACCGATCGCCATCTGCGCAACTTCGGGCTTGTGCGGAACATCGATGATCTTCGTTGGCGGTTTGCCCCGATCTTCGACACGGGAAACAGCCTGTGGTACGACAAGGACGAAGGTGCTGTCGCTCGGGGCGACTACGCGTTCTCGTCACACCCGTTCAGCGATATGTCGAATCGCCAGCTCATGTACGCGGCGGAACTGGGCTGGTTCGATGCGAGGAAACTGGAAGGCTTTGCTGACGAGGCCTGCGAGATTCTGGCTGAGGGGGATCTGTGTCGCCGGCGCCTCGACTACCTGCGCGAGGGCATCCGCCAGCGCATCGGCGCTGTGCGGGGGCTGCTTGTCTAAGTGCGGGGGCAAAGTCTTAGCTATGCTTCGCCCAGAAGGCGTCGAAGGCGTCCATGAGCTCCATCCGTGAATGGACATTCGCCTTCTGATAGATATTGTAGACGTGTGCCCGTACGGTGGACTCGGCAACAAAAAGCCTCTCTGCAACGTAGGAGGTCGTTCTGCCGGCGATGAGGTAGTCGAACACTTCGGTCTCTCGCTTCGACAGCTTGCACTCAGCTGCGAAGGATGCCAAGGCAGTGCTTTTGTCGGGCCGCAAGTCGCGATCCTCGCTGATGGCGCGGTCGTCCGCGATGGAAACCAAGGGCATGCGATCGCGATCAGTAAACACGAGAGTTGCAGTGATCAATACGATAGTCATGCCAAAAACAGCCAAGGTAGCAACGGAGACGCTCCCAGAGAAAAAGCCTGCGGTCCAGCCGGCGAGCATCCCCACGGAAATGGCGAGCCTTCCTATCGCCATGGTTCGGAAGAGTGACGCGTCGTTTGCCTTGACAATGTTGCAGTAGTCGTTCAGGGCAAGTACCTCGAACAGAAGATAGCCTATCATCACCATCCCCTCGCCCGCGATGGACTCTCCCCCCGAGATGGCCAGAAGCGCGAAGCCCAGGCCCATGGAGGGGGCGACGGCCCGATAGAGCACATAGGGCTTAGCGGCGTCCTTCGCGAATTGGGCATACAGGATGTAGACGCCTGCTAGCACCACAATGCAGACAGGTTCCGCAAGATAGCTGGCTGGCAGTGCGAAGCTGCCGGAAAATGCCATGGCCGCAAGCAGCGAGAAGGCGAGGGAGTAGCAGACGAGCGCCAGCGTCATCTTAAGAGCGGGGATGCTCTTGGTGACGTTGCGGATGGATGTTTCCTCGGACAGAGCCTCATCCTTCAGTGGCTCGGTACTTTCGTTGTCGAAAAGAGCAGTGCCTCCTCGCCGTGAAATGAGACGACTCGAGAAAACGAGCGCGGCGGCAGACAGCAGGGGGAAGACGATGCTGGCGCCCAAGAGGGTTCGCTCACCGCCCATCAGAGCGACAAGAAACAGAAGCGCGCCCACGCCGTAGGATATGACCAGCAAGGTGAGGGTGTCGCCGAGTCTCATGGCGCCGAAAAAACTGAGCCACATTAAAAAGAGTGACACCTCGGTCATGGCGGTCAGCAAAGCAGCGACGCTGTTGGCCGCCTCGCTTCCGCCCCAAAGGAGGAGGGGGGTAACGGCGATGCCCGCAACGGCTCCTAGGGCCAGGAAGCAGTACTTACCACGATCGGTGGCGATGACGCGCGAAAGCGCCAGCGAGATGGCGAGCATGGCGCAGCGCATGAGGAGCTCGAAGAGCTCAAAGGGGATGCCGCCCAGGCAAAGGGGGCTACCGAACAATGGCGAGGGGGAGAGACCGGCGATGAACAGCCAGGCCCAAAAGAAGCCGAATCCCAAAAACCTTACGGGGAACACCCCTTCTTCAAGCAGCCTCATCGCCCCTTCTCTCTCGGGCCTTTTTACCATGGGTCTATTATAAGGGGCAAGGTGTCGCCACCTAGCTCTCATTTGACCCGTTTGTGCAGCGTTTAATGTCTGATCAGGGAGAATAGAAAAAAATAAGCGGAATTGCTTAGGTCAGAATCACTGAAAACCCTACGTTTTGATGAATGGTAAGCAAGGCTAATCCCATCGTAAGGTGGTTTCGTTGCATGGTTGCGCCCAGTTGGGCGGCACAAGAGCAAGGAGACCATCATGGAAGACGCACCGGAATTGTTCGTCACGCCCGAATCCGAGCAATCTGAAGCGGTGGCGGTGTCAGGGAATGTCCAGGCACTGCTCGACCTTATGGCGCGCAATCCTCTGCATCGGGAGATCTATCTCCAGATTATCGAGTTCTGCGAAGTGCGCCGTCTCTTGGGAGATGTCGAAGCCATGGTGGCCGACTGCTCGGGGTTCTCACTTACGGCGCAGACGCCCTTCCGGCTTATCGCGAATGTTGTGGACAACGGAGGCATCCATTGGTACGAGGTGGATGCACAAGGCGATGAGATCACGGAGGAGCGCAGGGCGAATTTAACGGACGATGAAGCCGACGATCTTGTCGAGGGTTTTGCCCTCGAAGCTTCCGATGCGGGACGTGAGGTCTTGGAGCGCATGGCTCCCGAACGTCGTTTGCGTGACCTGTTCGACAAGGCGCCCGGCCGCCTTAGCACCTATCTGGACATTATCGATTTCTGCGGTGAGCCCCAAACGTTCAAGGCCATCGAGGCGCTCGTCCACCAAACCGACGCCGGGGCTCTTATCGGCGCGTCGGGCCAGCCGCTGCAGCCGAGCTATTTCGTGGACATGCTGGAACGCTCCGGCGGCCTGGTATGGGATAAGGGATGGAAGGCGACAGGGAAGGGGAGTGCGCTTGCGAAGCAATTGCGGCCCGCGCTGGCCGTTTAGAACTTGGTAAATGACCGGAAGAGAGAAAGCGAGAGGAGAAACGATGACGAATATGGCGATCACGCGGCGTGGCTTCATGAAAGCCGCCGCGACCGCTACGGCGGCTCTGGGCGTCGCTGGCGCGCCTGTCCTGCTCGACGAGGTTGATCAGGCCTTTGCCGACAGTATCCCCAAGCGCGAGAAGCACAAGACGGCGTGCCATGGCTGTACCAACTGCTGCCCCGTTTGCGTGTACACCGAGGACGGTGTGGTGGTGAAGATTGAAGGAGACCCCGACGGCCCGCTCAACAAGGGCGGTGTGTGCCTGAAGTGCCTCTCCCAAATTCAGACGGTCTACAGCCCGCGCCATGTGTTGCATCCCATGAAGAGGGTGGGCGATCGGGGCCAGAACCGGTGGGAGGCGATTTCCTGGGACGAGGCCACCGACCTTGCGGGCGAGCAGATTGCAACGGCTGTCGAAAAGTACGGCCCGTACTCCTACTGGAGTGCTCGCGGGGGTGGCGGTGCCTATATCGAATGGGAGACGTGGGGTCTCGACTACACGTTCGGAGGCTGCAACTCCCTGGCCTCTGGTGCCTGTCAGTGTGCTATGCCCCGAGATTTCGTTTCCACGACGTCGGTTGGGTTCAACTGCTGTGTAGATATGGACAATGTCGATCGCTGGGTGGGCGTTGTGGACAACGCCGAGCTTGATGGCAAGCGGCGCGACGACACCGAGCGCGTATTCGTGCTGTGGGGAAGCCAGCCCCACTCCTCCAAGGCGGCCCATGGCGGTCATGGCCTGGTAGATGCGCGCTCTAATCTCGGGGTGAAATCCGTTGTGGTCGATCCTTATCTGACGGCCGAGGCCGCCAAGGCCGATGTCTGGCTGCCGGTGCGCCCCGGCTCCGATTGCGCCCTCATGCTCTCGTGGATCCGCTACATCATCGACCAGAAGGCCTACGACGAGCCCTTCGTGAAGTATTGGACCAATTTGCCGTTCCTCATCAACCCCGACACGCGCCTGGCCTACCGGGCCGAGGAGGTTTGGCCCGACTACGTGAATCCGGCCGCCGATCCGGACGATGTCTACGATACGCCAGCCTACGTTTGCTTCGATGCGCGCACGAACACCATCCAGCCCTTTCCCTTCACGGCCCCAGGCGACAGCCCGGTCGATCCGGTCGTTTTCGCTACGGCGACGGTGAACGGAAAAGAGGCTAAGACGGCCGGCCAGATCTATTGGGAAGAGGCCGAACCGTGGACGCTGGAAGCGGCGGCCGAGACCTGCTGGCTGAAACCCGAGAAGATCCAAGAGGCCATAGAGCTGTACATAAACGCCGATTTCGGCGGAATCAGCAACGGCGTGTTCTCCGATCACCAGGAGAATTCCTCCACGGCCCCCCTGGGTGCTCTGGCCATCGATTCCTTGCTCGGGTTCGTCGAAACGCCACTCTCCGCCTTCCAGAACCACGGTCCGGCGAGCCTTACGCCCGATCGACCCACGGTGCGCACCGGCGTTTTCTCCACGAGCTTCGAGCGCTACGGATTAGGCTGGACGACCGGTCTCACCAAGGGCGAGAACGATCGTCTGCTCGACGATATTGTAGCCGGCTGGGACGCCAAGGGCCGCGACGGTGAAGAGATGCGTCGCTACTTCTTCCAATCACGCTGCGACACCATGGGGGCCAACGCCCACAAGGGCATCCACCAGTGGCAGACCTGCGCTCCTCGCGAGCTGCGAGAGGGCATCACCACCGGCGAGCCCTATCGCCCGCGCGTCATGTACGAGATGTCCGGCAACAAGTACGCCGTTATGGGGCCGGCCCTCGAATGGAAGAAGGCCTACGACCAGCAGGACTTCATCATCCAGCAGTATCCGATGATGACCTCGTTCACCGTTCAGAGCGTGGACTTGTTCCTCCCTACGACCGAATGGCTGGAATACGATAGCTACGAGGCACCGGCCACACACTTCAACCGCCATTACGCCCGCTGCCAAGTAACCCACCTCGGCGAGACCGTGAATCCGTTCGTCTCCCCCTACCAGGTGGCGAAGGCGGCCGTTGAGAAGCTCGGCGAGGATAATGTGTTCGACCCCGATGCCTACAAGCAGCCCTTCTTCGAGTCGATCGAAGCGGCGCGTCAATTCTGGGCCGAGGACATGGGGCGCGAAAGCTGGCAGGAGATGCTCGACGACATCGACCATCGCTACACCGAGACGCCGGTAGAGGAGTATCTGGTGTATAAGCAGTACGAGGGCGTGGTCTCCGACGGGCTGCCCCGTGGGTTTGCCACTATCTCCCGCAAGGTCGACGTCTACAGCGAGGCGATGATCCGCCTGGCGCGCACGGGCTTCCCCTACATGTACCCCTATGAGCAGCCCTCTTGTGACGATTACGACCCTATCTGCACGTTCCACGAGCCGACTGAAAGCCCGCTGAATGACGCGGAATACCCGCTCGTCATCACCACCGGCCGCCTCCCGCATTTCCATCACGGCACGATGCGCCACGCTCCTTTTATTCGCGAGCTTATGCCCGCGCCCGAGCTGCGCATCAATCCCCAGACCGCTGCCGAGTACGGCATCGAGCATCTGGACTGGGTCAAGATAACCTCGCGCCGCGGCAGCTCCCATGCCCGTGCCTATCTTACCCAGGGAATTGCCCCCGGCGTGCTCATTACCGAGCGCTTCTGGAATCCGGAGTGTTACGACTCCACCCAGGAGACTATCACGCCGGGCATCGAGGAGTGCGGCTACAACATCATGTCCGCAGACTCATTCCAGAACCCTTGTTTCGCCACGAACAGCTATCGCGCGTTCACGGTGAAAATCGAGAAGTGCGATCGCCCGGAGCGCATCTGGGTGGAGAGCAAGGAATTCGAGCCGTTCATGCCGACGCTGCAGAACGAGCCTGTCACCGAGGAGGTGTTCTAAATGGCGAAGGGACTGCTCATAAACCTCGATCGCTGCACGGGCTGCGACAGCTGCATCGTGGCCTGCAAGCTTGAAAACCGTCTGCCGCTCGGGTCGTTCTACAACAAGGTGATAGCCATCGGCCCGACTGGCACTTTCCCCGATGTCGAGAAGTACTGGCTGCCCTCGCAGTGCCAGCAGTGCGAGAACCCTCAGTGCGTGGCAGTGTGTCCCACGGGCGCGAGCTACCGTGATCCCGAGACGGGCTATGTGCTTATCGACAAGGACAAGTGCATTGGCTGCCAGTACTGTCTGTACGGCTGCCCCTATGGCGTGCGTCAGATGGACGAGGAGCACGGCGTGGCCCAGAAGTGTACGCTGTGCTCGCAGATCACCGCCGATGGCAGCGATGTGCCCGCCTGCGTACACAATTGCAACTGCGGCGCCCGTTTCTTTGGCGATTACGACGATCCCGACAGCGACGTTTGCCGGGAAATGGCGAAGTACCCCGAAGAGTGCATTCACGCTCTTCCCGACCCCGGCAACGCCAAGCCGCTCACCCGCTACATCCTGTCCCCGAAGTTCGCCAGTTGGAAGGAGCTGATCTAGGTGGATATCCAATGGCCCCTCGTCCTGTTCTCGCTCATCGCGGGGACGGGAGGATCCCTTTTCGCCTTCGTCGCCCTTTCCGAGCTTGTCGGGGGCAAGGGTAAAACGCGCTTTGCCGCAACGGTGACGGCGCTTGTGCTCATCGTCGTCGGCGGATGCCTCTCCATGCTGCATCTGGCGTCGCCTCAGAACGCCTTCGCCGCGCTCACGAACATCTTCTCGTTCTCGGGCATCTCCATTGAGCTGATGCTTCTGGGCCTGACGTTCGTCGCCGCCGCGGCCTATGCGATTGTGGTCAAGCGAGTTCGCAACGCTGCGGCAGCCAAGGTTCTCGCGCTTGTCGGCGGCGTTTTGGGTTTGGCCCTCGGCTATTTCTGCGGCCATGGCTACGTTATTGAGGCCCAACCGACCTGGATGCACGAATCGTTGCCCTTGGCCTACTTTGGCACGTCGCTTGCTTGCGGCGCGTTTGCCTATGACATCATCGCTTCGCGCTTAGGCGATGGAAAAGAGGAGCTGCGCGGCCGCATGCCCGTAGCCCTCATGGTGTGCACGACCATCTCCGCCGTGGCAGTGGTGGCCTACGCGGGAGCCCTCGGCTTCGATGCGGCCATGGCCCATGGCTCTGTGTTTTGGGGAGGAGTTGTGCTCTGCGGCATCGTCGGAACCCTGGGTGCCGGTCTGGTGCGCCTTGTCGGACGTGCGGTTCCGGCTTTGCCCGTAGACGCCATCGGCCTGATCTGCGCTTTCGTGGGCGGGGTTTCGATTCGCGTGCTCATGTGGGTGTGCGCCACGGGCTACCTGGATCTGTTCGCCCATACCGTTCCCAGCGTCATGCTGAATCTCTAGAGGTCTGTCAGGCGGCCTCGTCCGGCGCCGCCCGTTGTTGGAAGGAGCGCATTGTGAACACCGAAGAAGCCATCTCGCTGCTTGGCTCCAGAGCTGATTTCTACCGCCAGATCGCCCAATGGTACTTCGCTCCGTTGAGTGAGGAGCAGATCGAGGCGTTGGCCGCTCAGGATCTGCGGGCTTTGGCGGAAGATGACCAGTCGTCCTACGCCGAGGGCTACAACGATTTGTACCGAGCACTGCGCCTGCGCCATACGGGCACCCGCCAGGCTCTGGCCGCCGATTTCACGGGCGCGTTTTACGGCGTGACCACGGCGGCAGGGCAGACGGCGCAACCCTTCGAATCGCTTTACCGCTACGACGGCGGCTCGCTTATGGGGCAGCCGCGCGGGGAGGTGTACCGCGCGCTCAAACAGGCTCGCCTCAAGGTGCGCGAGGGGCTCGACTTGCCCGAGGACCACCTCTCTTTCATCGCGGCGTTAGAGGCCGAGCTTTGCGACCGGGCTGCAACGTATCTGCGGGACGGGGATGTTGCGGCGGCCGCTCGGACGCTTTCCGACCAACGGGCATTCTTCGATGAGCATATCGCTTCCTGGTTCGGTGATTTTCGAGACCGCGCCAGCGCTATGGTGACAACGAGGTTCTACCGGGGTGTTCTTAAGGTAACAGATGCATTCTTCAACGATGAGCCGGGAATGATGGACGAATTGCTGAAGTACGTGAGCTAAAGGTTCTCGCGGAAAGCAGTCGAGAGGATTGCTTGTGCGAGAGACAGCGAAGGGTGTGCAGTGCCGGGGGCCCGATTGCGGGACTCCGGCGCCTGCAGGCTCTGAAGAAAGGAGACGGGAGTGAACGAGAATGCGAGCGGTGAAGCTCCTCGGTCAACGACTTCGTCCGATGGGCGCGATGCGCGGCGAGCGATAAGCCGCCGCCAAGCGATCGAGGGCGCCGTGGCCATTGGCGTCCTTGCGGCTTTCGGCGGTACCGTCAAAGCCTTTGCGGGGGAGGGCGACGCGCTCTATCCTCCGGGAGGGCAGGATACGGGAACACTCTGGGGCAGCTGCATCCGCTGTGGCCGGTGCGTGGGCGTCTGCCCGACCAAAGTGATCGTCCCCGGGACGTTGGATGATGGAGCGGTGAACGCGCGTCTGCCTCTTATGGATTTCCGTTTGGGCTTTTGCGACATGTGCGAGGGCTCCTTCCGTTGCGCCGCCAATTGCCCTACGGGAGCTTTGCGCCCCTTCGATCCCTACGTCGACAAAATCGGCATGGCCCGTGTGGAAGAGGCCGAGTGCGAGCTGTACGGCGTGTCGGCGCACTGCAATGCGCCCTGCGTCGATGCGTGCGCCTGGGACGCGTTGACGATTGACGGCGAGGGGCGCCTCGTCGTCGACGATGAGAAATGCAATGGGTGCGGTGCCTGCGAGCTGGCTTGCGTGGCGGGCTCCTATGGTTCCTATGGCGGCAGCGGCCTTCGTGGCATCAATATAGTCCCTTGGAAGGAGGGTGAGAGCGATGAGCGTAAATAGCGAGACTCAGACGAGTGGACGGCCGCGGCGCAGTCGTGTATCCCGAGTGCGGAAGGCAGTGCTCGCGATTGCATTCGCCTTGTTCTGCGCCGGGGTAGTGGTTGCCGGAGGACTGGGCGATGCGTGCAGCGTGGGCTACGAGGCCATTGCGGCGGTGTGCCCCCTCGGCGCTCTCGAAGGGTTTTTCGGTTCCTGGTCCTTTGCTCCTCGCATGGCCATTGGTCTTGGGCTCGCGCTTGTGGTGGTCATCGTCGCGGGACGCGCCTTCTGCTCTTGGATATGTCCCGTCCCCCCTCTTCAGGGATTCTTGCGCACAAAGAAGCAGCGGCATCGCGTCGCGGCAGAGCAGAAGGCTCAGGCCGAGGAGTCGCTTACGCGATGGAAGAAGGCGTGCTCGGGTTGCTCCGGCGGCTGCGGCGACGTTTGCCCGAGTGCTGGAAACGCAGGAGGAGACGCGTCTTTCGAGGAGGCTTCATGGGCCCGCAAGGGCGTAAAGCTTGATTCGCGCCATGCGGTGCTGGCCGGGACGCTGGCCACAACGGCGCTGTGCGGATTTCCCGTCTTCTGCCTCCTTTGTCCCGTTGGGCTCACGTTCGCCACGGTGATTGCGTTCTATCGCTTCGTGGGGTTCAATGAGCCGACGTTCGATCTTCTTGTGTTCCCGGCGATCATCGTGGTTGAGCTGGTTTTGCTGCGCAAGTGGTGTCACCGCTTTTGCCCCATCGGCGCTTTGATGTCCCTGTTCGCTCCGTTGGCGCGTCGCTTGCGTCCGCAAGTGAAGGTTGATGCGTGCCTGCGCTCGACCGGCGAGGATTGCGTCGTCTGCGGCTCGGTGTGTCCCGAAGGCATCGATCCGGTGCGTGATTTGGGACGCCGCCCGCTCTATGAATGCACGCGTTGCGGCCGCTGCGCCGAAGTCTGTCCCACCCAGGCCATCACCTTCTGGCGGCGACGCGCCCGCTCGACCGATCCGGTGATGATCGACGACGGACAGGCGGTGCTTCTCGATTAGCTTATGCCCTCTCCGCCAAATCCTCCACGGAGCAGCCGAGAACGTGGGCCAAGGCGATCACCACGCTGGCGGAGGCTTTCGAAAGGTCGTTGCGCCGCTGCTCGTACAGCTGGATCATGCGAAGAGAAACACCGGATGCGTGTGCCAGCTCCTGTTGCGTCATGCCGCGGTTGGCGCGAATGCGCGCAAGAGGCGTAGGCTGTTGAAGCTGCGCCCCCAGCACCTCGTCGGCCGTCTCGACGAACTTGCTGACGTCGGCTTCGTGCAGAATGTACCGTTCAATGACCGCCGAGGGGGGCAGTCCGCCTTCGGCGATAGCGGCGAAGCGCAGGTTCCGGTACCACTGATAATAAGCTAGGATCCATCCGGCCCAGTACTCGGGGCTGCGGTCAAGGGACTGAGTTGCGGGGCGCGTCTCGCGGTTTCCGGTGACGCGGAATATCACCTCGCGGGCGATTTCCGCGCCGGACATGCCCGCCACGAACTTCGGATTGCCCCGCTCGAACTGTGCGGCGATGCCGGATACGATGAACCAATCGAAGAACTCGTCGGGGTCGCGCCCGCAGTCGACGACGGCGTAGTCGAGCATTTCGCCGAGGGCGTTCATGGCGTCATTCAAATACGACTCGTCGTAAGCGCGCATCGTCGGCCCTCCAATCTTCTCGCATGATGTCGCTTATAGTGTAGTCGCCCGCCAAGTCGGCCAGCTTCAGCTCCTCCCGATAGATGGCGCGGGCCTCGTGGTCGCGGGCCATCTTGCGCGGGTAGTACACCGTACGGTCGGCGGTTTCAAAGCCTTCGAAGACAAGGCGGCTGAAGGCCTTCTCCGAGCGCACCACCACCTGCTCGCCCAAGTTCCCCAGCGCCATGGCCCGTTCGAGGCGCGAGAGGGAGAGCCCGTTGTTGAGGAAGGCGTTGGCGAAGGAGAAATACGAGTCGTCGGCCCGATAGCCGCGCATGAGATCGTAGCTGTGGTAATCGACGGAGAAGCGGTCGAGCAAAAACGTGCGCGCCAAGGGTGCTATGTCCCCGGAGACGCGGAACGTTCGGTTCTCCAGCAGCACAGCGAGCCAGTGGAGGATGGTATAGCTGCCGTCGTTCAGGTTGAGCTCCGTGAGTCCTTTCGCGTCGAGCGAATAGCGGTTGGCGAACCCGTCGGCTTCTTCGGAGGCGCCCCATTCCCGGGCCAGCTCCGGGCTCTCCGCGCAATAAAAACCGAGTCCGTAATCATTGTGCGGGTTGCCCAGTCCGAATGTGGGTCTCTCGATGATTTGGCCGGAGCCATGGAAAATGGTGAGCTTATCGGCCATGGCTGCTCCTAACTGTCGTTCTGACGATACTTATTCTACTATCGCCAGAGCGACAGTCAAGATGAAGCTGAATGGAGGGGTGGCCCGTTGACTACCGATGAGATCGTCGAGCTTGTCAGAGAGGGGAGAGACGAGCTCGATAGGCGCACTTTTGTTGCCTGGGGTTCTTTTAACGGTGACTCTGATTGAGCGTGGGCTCGGCTTGGTAGCCCTCGAAGCTGTCGATGAGCTCCATGCGTGTATGGGTCTCAGTTTTCTGGTAGATCTTGTGCACATGGCTTCGGGCAGTCGAATCGGAGATAAAGAGCTTTTCGGAAATGTATTGGGTGGTGCGTCCGGCCAAGAGGTAGTCGAGCACCTCGGTCTCGCGTTTTGAAAGACCATGCCGTCCGGCAAAGCCTGCCACGATCTGCTCGCGAGCTGGCATCTCCTCGGCTTTCTCGAGCATGGCACGTCCAAAGGAAATGGCTTTCAGGCCTTCGATGCTCTTGTCGGTGAAAACGAGCGTTCCGACGCTGAGTGCGATCAGGACCCCAATGATGACCGTAGCGACCATAGTGGTGCTCATATTGCCGAACGAGCAAACTGCCTCGGCACCCATCCATCCCACGAGCATTCCGAGAGATGCGGCGAGACGGGCAATAACCATAGTGGCGAGTAGCGATGAGTCGTCGGTCTTCACCACATTGCAGTAATCGTTGAGGCTTAAGGCCTCAAAAAGCAGAAAAGAGAAGACAATGGCACAACTCCCCAAAAGCGGTAGTCCCGGCCACGATACGAGCAAGAGGCAGAAGCCTCCGCCCATGAGCAGCGGTATGCCTCGGTAAAGTCCATACAACCTCGTTTTCAAGGACTTTATCTCGCAAATGGTGAGAACGAGCAGGGTTGCCACCAGACTGCAGCCCGATTGAACCAAAGGACCGCTGATTACCTGCTCAGGGGCAAATAAGGCGACGGCGGAAAGCCATGCAAAAGCCGATGAGACGAGGGCTAGCGCAATGGTCATGAGCCAAACAGAGTGGGGCATGCGAGGAAGTGCTTTTTGCGTGCTCGGGATGTCTACGAACAGCTCGCTGCCACGTTGCGCTTGATAGTGCCGCTCGGAAAGCAAGAAAGACAGACCTGAGGCGATAGGTAGCAGTGCGGCAATAGCGATGGCCGCCTCAGAGGGCAATGCGCTCGTTGCGAGACAGATGATCGAGCCGCCTGCATAAGAGAGAACGATGAGCTTCAGCGTCTCGTCGAGGCGCATATAGCCGAAGAAGCACAGCCACATGAGGAACATGGACACTTCCGCTAATGCGGCAAGGGCAGAGGCAACGGTTGTTGCGAGAGGGTAAGAGCTGGCAGCGAGAAGTGCCACTGCGCCCGTTCCGGCAACGATCGAAATAGCGAGCAGAGTGCGCTTTCCGATCACGCTCGCCAATGGCGCGCGCAGGGCGAATACGATTCCCAGCGCCAAAACGCGGAAAAGTAGCTCAGGTATTTCAAAAGGGGCGCCAGAAAGGCCGTAAAGCTGCCCGAAGGCCGGAGATGGAGAGACGGCGACAAGGAAGAGCCACGCCCAGAACATGCTGAAGCCAAAAAGGCGAACGGGAAAAAGCTTCCTGCTCTCGAAGACCATGGGTATCCCCCTTCTCAACCGGTGCCTCCATTATAGCCTCTTCCCACTGGAAAGCTGTCGCGCAGATACTTTTGCCCAAGGCTCTGATCAGCCTAAACGCAAAAACCAACGTTTTGATTGATGGGGGTCACCGAGTCGAAAACGCCGAAATCAACGGTTTCGGCGATTCTGCCAGAGGTGATTTTTGCCTAAGGTTCTCTCCGTCATTTACGGACGAGCGAGAAAGAAGGTTGCCCATGGCCCCAGCCATCAAACAGCATCAAGCAGCCGCAGAAGGGGGAGCGACGGTGGCCTCTCGATGCCGGGGGACGTCTCCTTTTGAGGCATCAGTCGAGCGAGTGAAGAGCGCGTTGCACCGTCGGGGATCGTTCACCGAGATCATGCGCAAGGCCCTGGGGTTCTGCACGCAACAGCGCTCCTTCTCGGAAGTGGAAGCTGAGATCGCCACCTACCCGGAGTTCAGGTACGTTGAATATAGTCAGGCGGCCATCCTGGATATCCTCGTTCAAGTCGGCGCTTTGGAAAAGAGGAACCTTGACAAGAGTGGCGGCATCGTCCCTGTGGCGCGTCTTAGGGCGCTTTCCGAAGACGACCGGGATGATCTGGTGGTCGCCTATGCTCTTGAAACCACCGAGGCCGGCAAGGCGGCCATCGCCGATATGGAGCCGGCCGAGCGCCTGCAGGCGCTCTTCGCAGAGGCGCCCGAACGCAATGAGACCTACCTACGCGTCATGGAGTTTTGCCGTATCCCCCGGACGTTCGACGACGTTTCGGCGCTGCTGAAGGACGCGGCTTCGGCGAAGTCTCGCAACCCCTACACCGACCTGCCGCTGTATCCGAGCGCCTATCTGGGCCATTTGGAAGGGGCTGGCGGTCTTCTGTGGGATGAGGGCTGGATCCTCACTGAGGACGGCGCTGCGTTTCTTGAGGCCCACGGGTGCTGCTAGCGCCAATGTGGAAACGAATCGAACCGAGAGAAGGGAGCGAATAGAAAATGGCAAGAAAGCGCAATTACGACATCCTGGCCAACGCTGCCGCCCTTGTGGGCGCCATGCCTTCGGCTCAGTCCGCATCGTTGGTCGAGACCGATGCCGCGTTCGCTGCGTCGAGCGCGAAACTCGAGCGTCACCACAGCTGCTGCCATGGATGCTACAACTGCTGCCCCGTCTGGGTGTACACGGAGGACGGCGTTGTCGTGAAGATGGAGGGCGACTATGACGGCACCCTGTCGAAGGGCTCCATCTGCACGAAGGCGCTGAACCAGCAGCATTTAGTCTACAGTCCGCGCCACGTGCTGCACCCCATGCGACGTGTCGGCATGCGCGGCACCAACGAGTGGATGGCCATCAGCTGGGATGAGGCGCTGGACATTGTCGGCGAGCAGATGGCCACGGCCACGAAGAAGTTCGGCCCCTACTCCATTATGGTGGGTGCCGGCGGCGGAGGCACCTACGGCAACGTTTTCCAGCGCGTCACCCAGGATGCCATCGGCGCGCCCGTGTGCATCTCGGGCGGCGGGTGCCAGTGCTACCTGCCCGCCGATTGCGCGGGCCAGTGGATGCGCGGCGGCTCGAACAACCGCCATGAGGGCAACAACGCCCGCGAGATGTGGAACGCCTGGCATCCCACCATGGAATGCGTCGTGCTGTGGGGTGCCCAGACGAGCGCTTCGGGCGCCGCCTATGCGGCGCGCGCGAATGCGGACATGCGCGAGCGCGGCGTCAAGACCATTGTGATCGATCCCTATCTCACAGAAGAGGCCTCCAAAGCCGACATCTGGTTGCCCGTCCGCCCCATGAGCGATATCGCCATGCTGTGCGGCTGGTTCAACTACATCATAGCCAACAAACTCTACGACGAGCAGTTCTGCAAGTACTGGACGAACTACCCCTTCCTCATCGATCCCGACACGCGCCTTCCCCTGAAGGCGGAAGAGGTGTGGCCCGACTACGTGAACCCCTCGGCCGATCCTAACGACGTGTACGACACGCCCGCTTACGTCTGCTTCGACGCCCGCACTAACTCGGTGCAGCCCTTCCCCTATACGGCTCCAGAAGATTCCCCGGTCGACCCCGTGATCTTTTGTGAGGCAGAAGTGAACGGAAAGCTCTGCAAAACGGGCGGTCAGATTCAGTGGGAGGCCGTGGCCGATTGGGATCTCGCGAAGACGGCGGAGGTCACCTGGGTGGATGCCGGGCGCATCGAGCAGGCCATCAAGCTTTACGCGAGCACGCTTTCCGGCATCGGCACCGGTCAGTTCGCCGACATGAGCGAGCTTTCCAGCAACTTCATCTTCGGCACCATGGCGCTTGACATGCTCTGCGGCAAGGTGAACAAGCCCGGCGTGGTGCTCACCGAGCAGAAACCCGAATCGCGCCACACCACACGTCCCACGCACTTTTGGTGCGGGCGCCCCTATCAGGAGACGTTCGGCGTCGGCTGGACGGTGGGCCTGACCGAGGGGGAGAATCGTCGGCGCAGTCAGGCGGCCATCGAGCGCTGGAACGAAAAGGGCGTCGACGGCGTGGCCAAGCAGAAGGAGTTCGTCGATTACCAAATGGCGCGACTGGGATCCGACCGGCACAAGGCCGTGCACCAGTGGCAGCTGAACGCACTGGCTCCCGTGCGCCACGGACTTCTGCTCGGCGAACCCTATAAGATCGCCGTGCGCTGGGAGCAATCGGGCAACAAGTACTGCGTCATGAGCTCGGGGGAGGAGTGGAACCGCGCTTACGCTACGTTGGATTTCTGCGTGCACCAGCAGCCCCATATGACATCCACCACCATTGAGGATGCCGATGTGTTTCTGCCCATGCAGGAATGGCTCGAATTCGAGCATGCCACCGAAACGGTCACCCAGTTCAATCAGACGTTCATGCGTAAGCAGATCGTGCATCTCGGCGAGACGGCCGATCCGTTCATCTGCGTCACCCAGGTAGTCGACAAGCTGGCCGAGAAGCTCGGCGGAGATGATAAGCTCCTGTGCCGCGATTTCCAGTTCAACGGCACCTACCGCACCAAGGAGGACATCTATCCCACCTGGGCGAAGCTGTTCGGCGTGGAAGATTGGGTGGAAGCGGTGAAGCACTCCGAGGATCACACGCTCACGGTGCCCATCGACGAGCTGTATCAGTTCTACCAGCACTTGGACATTGTGGACGATGGTCTGCCGGCGGGTTTCGCCACGCTCTCTCGCAAATGCGAGCCCTATGTCACCATGGCGGTTATGAACGGGCATACGGGCTTTCCCTACCACTTCCCCTACGAGCAGACGGGCCCGAATGGCGAATGGCTCGAATACGATGCCGTCTGCACCTACAAGGAGCAGAGCGAGAACATGCTTCAGGAAGACGAGGACTACCCGTTCTATCTGACGACGGGGCGTGTGGCCCACTACCACCACACCACGCTGCGCACCGCCCCCTACAGCCGCGAGCTCATGCCCGTTCCCGATGCGCGCATCAATCCCGACGATGCGGCCCGTCTGGGTATCAAGCACGGCGACTGGATCGAGTTGTCGAGTCGTCGCGGATCGACTCGCGGGCGCGCCTATGTGACCGCCGGCGTTCGTCCCGGAGTCGTCATGATGGAGCGTTTCTACTTTCCTGAAAGCTACGACAAGTCCCAGAAGAAGATCACGGGCGGGTGGCGCCAGTGCAACGTGAACCTCATGGCCCGCGACGACGTCGTCAATCCCAATTTCGCTTCCGCCTCGTGGCGCGGCTACCGAGTGAACGTGAGGAAATCTACGAAGCCTGAGGGCATCTGGACGGAACCGGAGGAGTTCCAGCCCTTCATGCCCACCTATCAAGCCGAGCCGAACACGGAGGAGGTGTTCCGCCATGCCTAGGAAATGCCTGGTCATCAATCTTGATCGCTGCACGGGGTGCGACAGCTGCATTGTCAGTTGCAAGTTCGAGAACCACTTGCCTTTGGGCACGTTCTATAACCGCGTGATGCAGGTTGGCCCCACGGGAAGCTACCCCAACGTCGAACGCTACAACTTGCCCGTCCAGTGCCAGCAATGTACTCACGCTCGCTGCGTGGAAGTGTGCCCAACGGGCGCGAGCTACCGCGACAGCGAGTCGGGCATCGTGCTGGTGGACGAGTCCAAGTGCATCGGCTGCCAGTACTGCCTGTACGCCTGCCCCTATGGCGTACGCACCTTCTCCGAGGCGGACGGCGTGGCGCGCAAGTGTACCCTGTGCCAGCATCTTACGGCCAACGGCTCTGCGGAGCCGGCCTGCGTGCACAACTGCCCGGGAGGAGCGCGCTTCTACGGCGATTTGGACGACCCGAATTCGTCCGTTAGCCGCGAGCTTGCCAAGTACGGCGACGACTGCATCCATTCCCTGGTCGCCCCCGAGGGGGAAGAACCGCTCACGCGTTACATCCTCTCGCCGTCTGTCGCCTCTTGGAAGGAGTTGGTCTAAATGGCCCCGAAGATTCAATGGCCGCTCGTGCTGTTCTCCATGCTCGCGGGATGCGGAGGATGCGCTTTTGCTTTCGCCGGCATCGCGAATGCGATGGGAGAGAGCATCTCGGTCACGCTTTTCGTTACTATCGTGGCCTTTGTGCTGGTGGTTGTCGGTGCTATCTGCTCGATGATGCATCTGGCGACACCCAAGCACGCCTTCGCCGCCGTCACCCATCTGCTGTCCTTTTCGGGTATTTCCGTTGAGCTCATCATGCTTGGAGTGGTGTGCGCTCTTATGGCCCTCTTTGCGGGGAGCATCGTCTTTATCGGCAATGCCACAGCGACGCTTGTTCTCGGGATGCTGGGTGCGCTGTCGGGCGTGGTCCTGGCGTTCGTGACGGGCCATGGCTACCTCATCTCTTCGAAACCGACGTGGAACACGAAGAAGCTGCCCCTGGCCTATACCGGCACGGCGGCCGTGGCCGGCGGCTTCCTGTACGTCGCCATCGCCGGCTTTGCCGGGGCTGACCCGGCCATCGTCCGCGCGCTCTGCTGGATTCTGCTGGGGTGCGTGGCCTTCTCGGCCGTCTTCTCTGTGGCGTGGCTTCGCCATTTGGGAGCCGACCGCGTGCGCCAGAACCTCGCTCTGTGCCGTTGGGGCATCGTGGTTTGCGGCCTTGTTATTCCCGTCGCTGCTGCCGTGGCCTTGGCGATCATGCCCATCAATGCGCTCTTCGGGGTCGTTGCGGGCTTCGGTCTCGTCACAGCGTTTGCGGGTGGCATCGCCCTGCGCGTTCTCATGTGGGTCGTGGGTGCTGGGTTCCTCTTTTTCTTCGAGGAAGCTCAGGCCAATCGGTCGGCCATTTTGAATGTCTAACCATCGGTAATGGAGCCATCGGAGACATCTGCTGAGATGGTCTCCTTTAAGGAAGAGAGAAACGGCAATGATTTCACTAGAGGAATTCGCAAAGATCGAGGCCAACCGCGCTGCGCTCTATCGCTTCGTAGCCAAGCTGTTCCGCGCCCCCCTCACGTCCGAGGATATCGAGATGCTTGCGGCGTCCGATCTCGCTACCCGCGCCGGCGATGAGGCGGGAATAGGCCATGGCCTGAAGGTGATGGGCCGCTACCTCGCGAAGCGCAACACCGGCACGCGGGAGATGCTCGGGCGCGACTATACGTGTGCTTTTCTCGGGGTGCAGGAAGCGGAGGGCAAGGTGGCCCTTCCCTTCGAGAGTGCATTCACAAGCGATCATCAGCGATACATGGGTGAGGCGCGCGGCAAGGTTTACAACATTTACAAGCGGTGCTCTTTAAGGCTGGCAGATGGCATCGACCTTCCCGAAGATCACCTTTCGTTCATGTGCGACTTTATGGCCGCCATGATCGACCGGACGGTAACGCTTTTCGAGGAGAAGGACGATGCGTCCCTGCGCCAGAATCTGCTTCTGCAGCGCGCATTCCTCGACCGCCATATTCGCAACTGGTTCCCCGAATTTGCTCGCATCGCCTCGGCTATCGTGCAAGAGCGATTCTATAAGGGCGCTCTGGAGTACGCCCACGGTGTGTTCGATCTGGACGCGAAAGTCCTGAAGAACCTGTTAGCAGAGGTGGGAGCCGCTCGCGCTTCCTTCGATCTTTCGCTGTGGGAGCTGTCCCATCCGGCCAAGGACGCGAGCGCTCTTGCCTATCCGAAGGTGGATGCGAAGCGCTGCCTCCAAAAGAAGGGCATGGAGTGCTCGGCTTGCGCCTCAGCGTGCCCCGAGGACATCAATCCTTTGGCAGACCTACGCAAGCATCCCCAGAACGGCTGCACTCATTGCGGCGTGTGCGTGGCAGTGTGCCCGGCAGATGCGCTCACGTTGCCCCGGGGATAGGAGGGAGGGTGCCTGCCGTCGGTAGTTCGGCGTGATTTCGATGGCCGCAGATTTTGACGGCGCATCGTCGGTAAGACTTCTTAGGCGTTCGGCCTGGAAGAAGAGCCCTTCGCGAATGAGGGCGCAGAAACACAAAAAGGAGGAACAAGTCATGAGAGAAGACGGCGGATACGCAATCGCGGATAAGGTACCGCTGGGGAAAACCCTGCTGTATTCCCTGCAGCATTTGATGGCATTCGTTGGTGGCGGCGCCATTGTCCCCGCCATGATCATGGGGCTCGATCCTGCGCTCGCGGTGTTTTGCACCGGCATCGGCACCATCATCTACTTGATTTGCACCCGCAATCGGGTACCCAGTTATTTCGGCGTGTCTTTTAGCTTCATTACCCCTATGGCCGTCGTTATGGCGACCGATGGCGTAGGTGGCGCCTTGTGCGGCATCATTGCGGCAGGTTTGGTAATGGTTGTCGGCGCAGGGGTAGTTAAAGCCATCGGTACGGGCTGGATCGACAAGGTGCTTCCGCCTGTTGTCACTGGATGCATCATCGTGGTGATCGGCGTGGGCCTTTCGGCAACGGCCATAAACTCCGTGATGTTCGACGGTGGGGCATCCGAGACCTTCGACGCCGTAGGCTGTCTCATCGGTTTCGTCACGTTCATCGCCGCCGTTATCGTCTCCAGCTGGTTCAAGGGCTTCTTGAAGATGATCCCCGTGCTCATCGGCATCGTCGTGGGCTATCTGGTGGCGGTGCCTTTCGGCTATGTGGACTTCACGCCCGTGCTTGAGGCCGCCTGGATCGGGTTGCCCAGCATCACGCTGCCCACCTGGAGCCTGAACGGTATCCTGGTCATCGCCCCCATCGCGCTTGTGCTGCTCGTCGAGCATATCGGTCACCTGATGACGGTCACCAACTTGTCCGGCGAGGACTGCAACCAGTACCTCTCCTCCTCGCTTCTGGGCAACGGCCTCGGCATTATGGCCTCCGGCGCTCTGGGCGGTCCGGCCTTGACGTCCATCGCCGAGAACATCGGTGTCATGGGGCTGTCGAAGTGCTACTCCACCCGCGTGTTCTGGTGGACGGCGGCCTTCGCGCTTATCATCGGCGGCTTCTGTCCGAAACTCGCCATGCTGTTCTACTCCATTCCCACCTGCGTGCTGGGCGGCGTGTCCCTCATGTTGTTCGGCCTCATCGCTGGCAATGGCCTGTCCCTGCTCGTCAGCGAGAAGGTGGACTTCAACGAGAACCGCAACCTCATGATCGTTGCCTCCTCGCTCATCGTGGGTATCGGCATGATGACCACGGGCGTCTCCGTGCCCCTGGGCTCCTTCGAAATCCCCGGTCTTCTTCTGGCCGCCATTCTCTCGGTGGTACTGAATTTGGTGCTTCCGAAGGAGAAGGAAGAGCTGGTGCAGTGCTAGCTCTGTGAGATTCGCTCCTGCGAATTCTCTTCGGCAATCCGCGGACGCCGAGTGCTTTGAACGTCCTTCGCTCGGCGTCCGCTCTCATGGGAGGTTGCGATCATGAGCAGAAAAACCATCGGCGTGGAGGAGAAGCTTCCGCCGATCCAGGCGTTACCTTTAGGGCTCCAGCATTTTCTTTCCATGTTCGGTGCCACGGTGCTGGTTCCCATGCTTATGGGGTTCTCGCCCTCGGTGTCGGTCATGTGCTCGGGCATTGGCACGGCATTGTACCTGCTGGTAACGAGGGGGAAGATTCCCAGCTATCTGGGGCCTTCGTTCAGCTTCATCGGCCCCGTCGTTATGGCGAGTGCCACAGCGGGGGCGTCGGGGGTGGGCTCGGCCATCGTGGGTGCCGGCCTTATCTTTATCCTGTGCGCCCTTGTCGTGCGCGTGGTGGGAACCGATTGGATCACCCGTTTCATTCCCACCGTTGTAATGGCCGAGATCATTTTCGTCATCGGGTGCGGTCTGGCCAACACTGCCATAAACGACGTGTTCCTCTGCGACGGGCACGAAGCGTCGTGGCCAGCATTGGTGGTGGGACTCGTGGCACTGCTCGTTGTCATTTTTTGCAGCTGTTTCGGCAAGCGCATTCTCAGCACCATCCCCGTTCTCATGGGCGCCGTGGTGGCCTACCTGCTTTCCTGGGCTTTCGGCATGGTGGATTTTACGCCCGTGATGGAAGCGGCTTGGATCGGCCTGCCTGATATCACGTTTCCCACCTTCGACCTCGGGGCCATCGTTCTTGTGAGCCCCATTGCGCTCGTGGTGGTTATCGAGCACATCGGCCATCTTTTCGTCATCGGAAGCATGACGGGTCGCAACTACAACCCGCTGCTGTGGCGCTCGCTTTTGGGCGACGGCCTTGCTACGACGGTGGCCGGATTTCTCGGGGCGCCCCCGGCGACGACCTTTGCCGAAAACATCGGCGTGCTGAGCGTGACCCGCGTCTTTGCCACCCAGGTGTTCTGGTACGCGGCAGCGGCGGCATTTATTGTCGGCGGCTTTTGCCCCAAGCTCGGGGCGCTGGTGGGCACCATTCCCGACTCCGTTATCGGCGGCGTGTCCATCGTCATTTTCGGGCTCATTGCCTGCAATGCGCTCAAGATGCTCGTGGATAACCAGATCGACATGAATAGCATGCGCAACATCATCGTCTTCGGCGGTCCAGCCATCGTTGGTATCGGTATGCAGGCCCTCGGGGCTGGAATTCCCGTAGGGGACTATTCTATCCCTGGCTTGGCGGTTGCGGCGCTTACGGGCATTGCGCTGAATCTGGTGCTCCCGAATTGCTCAAATAGCCGTGCGGATTGATTTGATTGATTTTGGTAACTTTGGGCCATTGCGTAGGCAATAGGTTAGACGACTGTATCTGATCTCTTGTATATGCATGTAAAAGTAGGTATAATGCATGCAATGATTGCTCCCGAGAAGAGGAGAAGAGATGCCGGCGCTTCAGGTGAGGGATTTTCCAGCGACACTTTACGATGAGTTGAAGGAATGTGCGGCGCGCAACCATCGCTCCATCGCCCAGCAGACGATCATCGCCGTGGAGGAGATGCTGGCTGAAGCTTCGTCGCCATCCTCCGCTCGTGCTGGGCGTGGGTTATCGCGAGATTCCGAATGTGCGCCTTCCGGCGGAGCGGGCAACGAGTTCTCTGCTCCGTTCGATAGGGGGGTGGTCGGTTTGCGCGAAGGACGCGCGGCACGAGCGGCACGGTCGAGGAAGCGCCAGCAGCTTTTCGAAGAGTGCGATAAGATACCCTGGAAAGGTGCTGGCCTTTCAACGGAAGATATCGTCGCGATGGTTCGCGAGGGGCGCGACAGGCTTTCGGATCGCGATTGGCATGCGCTGGATCCGTTCGGCTCGCAGGAAAAATCAGCGCAGGCGGTGGCGCGATGATAGTGCTTGACGTCAATGCCGCCATTGCGATTGCGAAAGGCACCGAAGAAGGCAGAGTTCTGAGAGAGTTGATGATAGAAGGTGAAGAGGTCATTGCCCCTCACTTCTTTTTGACGGAATTGGGAAACGTCGTCTGGCAGATCGTGCGTGCGGGAGAATTGGACGAAGAGGACTTCCCGGTGCTGTTTGAGCGAGCCGCTGGCTTCGTCGATCGATTTGTTTCCGCTGAGGGCATTCTCTTAGAAGCGATCCATGCGGCCATTCAGAATAACCACCCTGTCTACGACATGCTCTATTTCATTGTTACGCGGCGCAATGCTGCTACGCTCTTCACGTTCGACAAGAAGCTGCGAGCTGTCTGCGAGGCTAATGGTGTGAATTGCCTCGGGACGGCGAGCTTGTAGGGGACGATTTTGGCGAGAATCCCAGGAGCGGACTGACGCGTCGGGCCACTCTCTTCCTGGGCCGTTAACATCCCGTTGCCAAATTTCGGGCAATCGTCCAAAGAATGGTAAAATACATAAGTCGCGCATGTTCCGGTGCGCGGCTTGATTTTTTCGGCCAGCGACTATATAGAGGGAGAAGGCTAGGCCCATGAATGCACAGGCAGCAAAGGACACCGCAACGACGACCATCGTGAAGCCTCCTTATATGCAAAACCGCGAGCTTTCCTGGCTCGATTTCAACAAGCGCGTGCTCGACCAGGGCGCCGATCCTACGGTGCCGCTTCTGGAGCGTCTGAACTTCATCTCCATCTTCTGGAGCAACCTGCAGGAGTTCTTCATGGTGCGCGTCGGCTCGCTCACCGACCTCTCGCTGCTGAAGAAGTCCATCATCGATCCGAAATCCGGCATGACGCCAGCTCAGCAGCTGGAGGCCATCTACGCTCGCTGCCACGAGCTGTACCCCTACTACGAGGAAACCTACGAGAGCGTGCGCGCGCTTCTCGCCGAGCAGGATATCCGCAACCTGCGCAAGGAGGAGCTCACGGACGAGCAGCTCGATTATCTGCGCGGCTACATGCAGGATAACGTGCTCCCGTTCCTTTCTCCTCAGATCATCAACGCCCGCCATCCCTTCCCGCATTTGGAAAACGGCGGCCTGTACATCGTGGTGCGCCTCGACGAGGAGGCGGCTCCCAAGGCGAAGAAATCGAAGGAGGAGCGCGCCCGCGAAAAGGCCGAGGGCAAGGCCAAGGCCACGAAGAACCTCGGGGCGGAGGGCGTGACGCTGGGCATTATCCCCCTTCCTCGCCAGACGAGCCGCGTGATCGAGCTGCCCGGCAGTGGTTTGCCGTTCATGCTCGTCGAGCACGCGATTGAGATGTTCGCCGCCGAGGTCTTCTCAATGTACACCGTCAAGCACACCAACGTCATCTGCGTGACGCGCAACGCCGACCTCGATGCGACGGAAGGTGCCGAGGAGCAGGGCGAGGACTACCGCGAGCACATGAAGCGCATTTTGAAGAAGCGCAGCCGCCTGGCCCCGGTGCGCCTGGAAAGCGAGCGGCCGCTGTCGCGCACGGTGAAGGGGCTTCTGCTGGAGAAGCTGGGCCTGGCCGAGCACCAGCTGTTCGTCACGCGCGTACCGCTGAACATGGGGTACACCTGGGGCCTCGGCAGCCGTCTGGGGGCCGATAAGCGCGCCACGCTCACTCAGGCACCGTTCACGCCCCAGTGGCCCGCCTGCCTCGATCGCAAGCGCTCCATCATCGAGCAGGTGAGCGAGCACGAGGTGCTGCTGTCGTACCCCTACCAGTCCATGGACGCTTTCGTGCAGCTTCTGCGCGAGGCCTCGGTGGATCCGGCCGTCGTTTCCATCAAGATCACGCTGTACCGCCTGGCGAGCCAGTCGCATCTGGCCGAGGCCCTCATCAACGCCGCCGAGAACGGCAAGGAGGTCACGGCGCTTTTCGAGCTGCGCGCCCGCTTCGACGAGTCCAACAACATCGAGTGGTCCCAGCGCTTCGAGGCCGCCGGCTGCCACGTCATCTACGGCTTCCGCAACTTCAAGGTGCACTCGAAGATCTGCACCATCACGCGCCAGACGGAAAACGGCTTGCAGCACATCACCCAGCTGGGCACGGGCAATTACAACGAGAAGACGGCGAAGCTCTACACCGACTTCTCGTTCATCACCTGCGATTCCCAGATCGGCCACGACGCTGCCGACTTCTTCCGCAACATGGCGCTGGAGAACACCTCGGACAACTACGACATCCTGTGGGTGGCGCCGCTCATGATCAAGCAGAACATCCTGCGCAACATCGACGTGCAGATCGAGCGCGCGCGCCGCGGTGAGAAGTGTGGGCTGTTCTTCAAGACGAATTCCATCACCGACAAGGAGGTCATCGACAAACTGGTCGAGGCGTCCCAGGCGGGCGTGCCCATCGATCTGTTCGTGCGCGGCATCTCCTGCATCCTGCCGGGGGTGGAAGGCTACACCGATCGGGTGCGCGAGGTGTCCATCGTCGGCCAGCTGCTCGAGCACAGCCGCGTGTACGGCTTCGGCCCGCGCGAGGATTGCAAGCTTTACCTGTCCAGCGCCGACCTCATGACGCGCAACATGGACAAGCGCATCGAAATCGCCTGGCCTATCCTGAACGAGACGCTGCGCAACCAGGTGCTCGGGTATTTGGGCATCTGCTATTCCGACACGGCCAAGCTGCGCGAGCTTCTGCCCGACGGCTCCTACACGGCGCTCGGTGCCTTCGCTGAGCGCAACGAAAACGGGGAAGTGGAGCTGTTCGATTCCCAGAAGTACCTCATCGCCGAGGCTCAGCGCATGCGCCTGGCCGCTGCCGAGCTGGCCGCTCGCAAGGAGGCCAATCTGGGAGGGAGTGCGCGCGTGGTGTTCCCCCTGGGGGATGTCGCTGCGGAGGATGGTGCCGAGGTCGGTGCCAATGAGGTGGTAACCGAGGAGGAGTCCGAGTTTGTGGCCCATCGCTCACCGGAGCTGGAGGCGGCCGAGGCCAAGGCCGTGCGCGATGCCGCCGACGCCATGGCCGCAGCGGCGACGGCTACGGCGGCTTCGGTTTTGGAAGCGGTGACCAAGGGCGTGGCCCAGGAGGTGGCCGCTTTGCAGGCTCGCGAGCCTCAAGGGGCGAC
>OLQR01000210.1_pt1 | contig 50084 bp, 45 predicted proteins | sample 1671881 | NCBI WGS metagenome assembly OLQR01 (sample SAMEA3136623, study PRJEB25190) | human gut metagenome | biome: human gut; feature: human-associated habitat; material: faeces | place: Austria | collected 2013 | reverse complement strand
GCCGGTCAGCACCACCGCCGCCGCCAGCACCGCTGCGGCAAGGCGTTTGTGTTTCATGGTCTTTCTCCTGTGTTCTCAGCCGTAGCTGCGGGTCATCTGCAGCTGGGTCTCGCCCTCGGCAAAGGGGTTCTGTCCGGCGATCATGGTCATGGTCAGGGTTTCGTAGTACAGGTCCAGCTTGAACGCCGCCACAAACTCGATGGACGACTGCCCGGCTTCGGTCTCGTTGGCATAGATGCCCAGCACCACGCCCTCCGGCACCACGCCCAGATACGCGGCATTGCCCCGATAGATGCGGCTGTTGTCCTGCACGCCCAGCTGAACGATGCTGTCACTGCCAAGGTCCATCCAGTTCCAGCCGTTTTCGCCGGTATAGTTGTAGGAGCCGGTGACGGAATAGGGAATATCCTGCGCGCTCCACTCTGCCGACAGGGGAGCCAGCTCCAGCACAGAGCCATCCGCCCGGCGCAGGTTCACCTCGCTGCCGCTGCGTTCCAGCGCAGTGCCGTTGTTGGCAAAGTAGATGGGGTCCTGGCAGACCATGGCATTGCCGAACATGAGGCAGCGCAGCACGTCCACATACTCCACCACGCCGTCTTTGGTCAGCAGATAGACCACCGGGCGGAAGAATCCGTCCTCCTGCTCCCCGATGCACACATCCACATATTCATTGTAGGCGCCAAGAATGGGGTAGGTGCGCGTCTGTTCCACCCGGATGCCAATGTCGCCCCATTGGTCGGTCTTTGGCGCGGGGCTCAGGGTGATGGTGCCCTGCGTTCCCTTCAGCTGCACCTGCACACCGTCGTAGGTGTCGGTCAGCACCGGGGTGTCGGCGGGGGCGGCGGAGGTCAGCGGGATCTCCACATCCAGCTGCTGCCAGCCCCAGTCGGTCTCGGAACAGTACTTGCCCCGGAGCACCAGCCGGTCCTGCTGGGGCAGCAGCAGGCACAGGTTTTCCAGCGCATTGTATTCCAGCGTGCCCATCCGCATTTCCGACAGGTTCCCGCCGAGGCGCAGGCCCTCGTAATACGCGCCCTGCGCCATCTCCCGGTCAAAGGCCTGCATGGCCTGCCGGTATACCTGTGTCTGCACCTCGTCCGGGTCCAGCCCCATGCGCTGCAGCAGTTCGGCTGTAGTGAGCCGCTTGCCGGTGGCAAAATCGAAGCACCAGCCGCTGTAATACCACGGGGCGTCCTCGTAATCGTGGCTGCGAATCACCAGACTGACGCAGTCGCCGTACCAGTAGGCGTCCCAGCCGATCTCGACCTGTGCGCAGTCTTCGCTTTGCGGCACCTCAGCGTCCGGATCGCTTTCATAATCCTTGTATTCCGCCACATACATAGCGGCAAGTTCTTCGTTGAGAGCGGCGGCATCCGGACTGTCGCACACAAACTGCGGTACATGAATGCTCAGCTTCTGCACGCCGATCATCTCGCCCCGCACCGTCTTTTCAAGGCTCCATTGGTCGGTGATGCGTTCTTTCTGGGCCGTCTGCACCGCCTCGGCTGCATTGCTTTGGGAAGCTGCGCCGGAGCCTGCGGGCCCCGCGGGAGCCGCTGCGCCGCCGCAGCCGGTCAGCAGCAGCGCCGCAGCCAGAACCACAGCAGCAAAACGTTTGTGTTTCATGGCTGTCTCCTTTTCTATGGTGTGGTTCAGCCGTCTCCTATGCCTTGCCACTTGTCGATGATGTAGGCGGCCCAATAGGTCTTGTCGTTGATATCCACCACAGTGATGCCTACCTTATTCACCACCGGGTCGTCCTCATGAAGCCCCGGCACACCGCCGTAGTCCTTGATCAGTTCATCCACCAATTGCTGGAACTGGGCCTCGGTGGCGGGGTAGAGACGATCCATGCTGTAAAGGTGCTTTCCTTCGTAGTCGAAATCCACGCCTACCCGGTACTGATCGAGCATATGGAAGATGGCTGTGGAGCCGGCACTGTAACCGGCTTCGTTCAGACCTTCCCACATCTTTGCGGAATAGTCGCCCTCCATCCGCAGCCTGAGCCCCTCTTCCGCCGGGAACTCCGGGCTGCCGTTATCCACAAACATCTGCACATCTGCCTGAATGGCGTGTTCCAGACCCTTGCTGTACTCGAACTTGATGTTCTCCACCTTTCGCCGGGCCAGTTCTGCGTTGAAGATGGTCAAAATCTTTTGCCCGTCCCGGATCACAGGGATCGGCGGCGAGGGAGGCGTTTCTGTGGCGGAGCCGGAGCTTGTGGAGCCGGAGGAGCAGCTATCGTCACAGCCTGCCAGCGCCAGCATCACCGCCGATGCGCCGGAGAGCTTCAGGAAAGTCCGTCGGTTCATCTCTTTCATGGGGGGTGCTCCTTTCTTCTTATAAAGCCCCCGGGCACACAGGAGGATGGGCAGTGCCCGGGGCCGGGAAATTTCCAAAGATCAATGGGGGACCTTTTCGCCCACCACCAGTGCGATGAAGTAATCCTCACCGCCGATGCTGCGCACCGACATGGCAAAGCAGCGTGGGTTGTCTACCGCCATGTCAACGCCTCCCGACATATCAGTCAGCCAGTTCTGTCTCTGCGCCTCGTTGGTGGGGTATTTCAAGGTCTCCAATTTGTCCGTTCCTGCCGGTCCAAGGCCCGCAGTAAACTGGTGATCATAGATGGGATACCCCTTGTTAAACAGCGCCTGTTTGATCTCCGCTTCCTTTACATTTACATCGTTTTTGAACTTTGTTTTGTCAACGACCGGCTTCCCCTCCTTTACAAAGGGGCTGATGAGAAGGTCGGTAAGTTCTTCCAGATCCTTCTCATAGACCAGCTCCGTCAGACCCTTGTCCCTGCGGAACTGATTGAGGGCATCCAGTGCCTGCTGGACTCTGATGTCATCGGGGGGCGTTGGTGCGCTGGGGGCACCGCCGCAGCCTGCCAGCGAGAGTGCCACAACGGCTGCGCCGGTAAGAGTGAGGAATTCGCGTCTGTTCATCTCTTTCATGGGGGTGCTCCTTTCTATAAAGCCCCGGGCACAGGGGGAGTGTGCCCGGGGCAAACAGGGGGATGTCTTGATGTCTTGTTATCTTATGCCGTTTTGTTCCAGAACACGGTAGCGATCATGTAGGTCTTGCTCTGAACCACCGGGCAGTAGATGCTGATGAACTCTGCCTTCCGGCTGAGACTATACGCCATGATCTTATCCACAAATTTCTGAACCACCGCACCATCGCAGGAATACTCAAACGTCAAGGATACCTCCATACTTCCTTCCTCGCCAGTCGGTTCAGAGACTCCGGCAGCTCCTCCAAGTTCATACTTGTTCCTCATTGTGTATTCCCACGCTGTAATATCACCCAGTTTCGTCATGTCTTCCGGTGTCAGCGTATGCACCGATTCTTGTGCGTTCTCGAAGATTCCTCCTTGGATTTTTATGGCTTCCTGCGCCTCCTGATTGAGAATCAGCTGCTCATGGTCAACTTGACCTGCTTCAAACTTTTCCTTCCAGACCTTGTTGATAGCTGCCAGCAGCTCGGCTTCCTTGCCGGTGGGCGCTGCGGGAGGTGCGGAGGGCTCGCCGCAGCCTGCCAGTGAGAGCGCCACAACGGCTGCGCCGGTAAGGGTGAGGAATTCGCGTCGGTTCATCTTTTTCATAGGGGTGCTCCTTTCTGTTGGTTCCCTCTGCTTTTTAGGGGGCTCTGGTTTTGGTATTCTCTGCACTTGCAGTCCGCTCCATCTTATGCTATCCTTATGAATAGAATCCGCAGTTGCCTGTTGACGCATTTTGTGCACAGCGACAGGCTTTCTGCACCGGCGCAGGACTTTTTCTGGTTGTACTGTACCATACCCGGGAAAAAATTGCCCCCTCAGAAAAGCCGTTTTTGGGGGGCAATTCCAAAAAAATTTTTGGGGTTTTGGGGCTTCCCCCTCAAAAAATCCCCCCAAAAAGCCCAAAATTGGGGGGATTTTGGGGCTTTTCCCACCAAAACAGGCAGCTGCAGCCCTGCCTGTGCCGGTTTCCCCCTCTGGCTGCAATGTGTGGAAAGGAATCATGAAAAATGGAACGAAGGACATTTTTGAAGCTTGCGGCGCTCGTCCCCGGTCTGGCGCTTGCGGGCTGCGGCGGCAGCAAGACCCTGCTCTCGCCCAAGGACCCCACCATGCTCAGCATCTGGCATGTGTACGGCGAACAGGCCGACTCGCCCATGAACCGCCTGCTGACCGAGTTCAACGACACGGTGGGCAGGGAGAAGGGCATCCTGCTCAACGTGACCAACATGACCAACAGCGCAGCCATCGGCGGCCAGCTGCAGGATGCCAAGGCCGGCAAGCCCGGCGCGCTGGACCTGCCGGACCTGTTCTCGGCCCACTCCGCGGACGCCAGCGCTCTGGGCATTGAGAACCTTGTGGACTGGAACGACTGGTTCACCGCCGAGGACATGGCGGCCTATGTGCCCGGCTTTGTGCAGGACGGCATCATTGACGGGCGGCAGGTGGTGTTCCCGGTGTCCAAATCCACCCAGCTCATCTTTTTGAACGGCTCCCAGTACGCCCGGTTTGCGGCGGACACCGGGGCACAGCTTTCCACCCTTGCTACATGGGACGGCTTTTTTGAAATGGCGGGCAGCTACCGGCAGTGGTCGCAGGGCAAGCCATTCTGCGCGCTGGACTACCCCCTGCGTCTGGTGGAGCTGAATGCGCTGGAGCAGGGCAGCGGCGAGCTGTACAAGGGCAGCTGGTACGATCTGACCAACGAGACCTTCCGCGCTTCGTGGATGGAGTTTGCCCGGGCGCTGGTGCAGGGCGATATTCTGATCTCGGACCTGTACTCCAACACGCAGGTGATGACCGGCGAGACGCTGGCGGGTCTTGGCAGCTCTGCGGCCATCCTCTATTACAATGATTTCGTCACCTACCCGGACAACACCACCGAGCCCACCGACCTGCTGCTGGCTCCTTTGCCCCACGCCGCAGGCACCGCCACGCCCCTGATGCCGCAGGCCGGTGTGGGCCTGTGTGCCTTCAAGACCACCGACCAGAAGGCCGAAGCCGCCGCCGTGTTCCTGCGCTGGCTCACCGAACAGCAGCGCAATCTGGAATTTGCCGCCGATACCGGCTACATGCCGGTGTCCAGCGCCGCCTTTGATGCCATTGCGGACTATCCCTTTGAGCAGCAGAGCTATCAGCGGCTGTACGATGTTTACAACGAGATGCGCATCCAGAACACGCCCCTGTCCGAACCGGGCATCGTGGGGTACCACGCCAAGGCCAAAGCCCTGTACGACAGCCTGCGCCAGCGCCAGAAGGACTACCCCCAGCGCCTTGCGGACGGCGAAACGCTGGAAGCCCTTGCCGAGGAAACATGGCAGCTGCTGTGTGACAATGCCTGAGCCTGCCGCTCAGCCGGAAAGGAGGGACTTTGATGCACTTTGTTGACCGGCACCGTGAAAAGATCCGCCAGAGCCCCATGAGCAGCCGGCTGCTGTGGGCTTGCCTGCTGCTGGTGGTGCTGCTGGTGTTGACCTTTGGTGCGGCACTGTTCCTGTTTGCCAGCCTGCACAACACCAAAAAGGACATCAGCCGCAGTCTGCAGATCCAGTTTTCAGTGTTTCAGAACGATATGGAGCGCTATTTTGACCAGCTGGCGGTCATGGGCGTGAACCTGTCCGAGGACATGAGCGCAGAGGTGGACAAGGAGCTTGCTCTGCGGCAGATGTCCTTTGCCCAGCTGAACGACTCCCCCGAGGTGCTGAACGCACTGGAGGAGGAAATGATCGAGCCGCTGTGCCGCCGTCTGCGCCAGACCGGCTGTTCCGGCGCTTTTGTGCTGCTGGATGCCACCGTCAACACCCGCATGGAGGGAGCAGAGCATTCCCGCGCCGGGCTGTATGTGCAGAAAAGCGGTGCCGACACCCCCACCGTGCCCCTGCTGCTGTACCGGGGCAGTGCGGCGGTGGGCAAGGCCCACCGCGTGATGCCCCACCGCAAGTGGCGCATGGAGTTCCAGACCGACCAGTTCCCGGACTACGACCGCTGGATGACCCCCGGCAGCGCCCCGCTGTACCAGTCTTACACGCTGACCGAGCGGTTCGAGCTGCCCGGCACCTGCGAGAACGTGCAGCTGTTTTTGCTGCCTCTGCGGGGGCGGGACGGCACGATGTACGGGCTGTGCGGCTTTGAGATCAGCGAGAGCTACTTCAAGCAGAACTTTGCCCAGCCCACCGGCTTTGACCGGCTGAGCTGTCTGCTGGCCCCGGCGGGGGACGGCCTTGCCGCCGATGCCGCCCTCAGCAGCGGCACCACCGGCGGCTACTACCATGCCCCCCGGAACGCGCTGGTGCTGCACAGCATGGGCGGCGGGCTGACCCAGTTGACCGGCCCCGACAGCGACTATGCGGGCATCTCCCAGCTGTGCCGCCTGAGCGAGAGCCAGTCCTACCGGCTGGCGGTGTGCATCCCCATGGCAGACTACCGGAGACTGGTCTTTTCCGGCAATCTGCAGATGCTGCTCATCGGCCTGTTCATCGCCTTTTTCGTGGTGTTCTGCTGCATGAACTTCCACCGGTACATCCTCTCGCCGGCGTTCCGGCAGTTCGAGGAAGACCGGCGGGAGTCCCGGCGGCGGATGGACGAGCTGCAGCTGGAACGCCAGCAGATGCAGACTGAGCTGTCCCGGCTGGCGGACGTGTGCCGCAACGAGTCGGTGCCCGATGCCTTCCAGACCTTTGTGGCGGGCATCCCCACCCTGACCAAGACCGAACGCCGCATCTTTGACGGCTACGCCGCCGGGCTGCGTACCCGGGAAATCGCGCAGCAACTGGACATCAAGGACAGCACCCTGCGCTTCCATAATAAAAACATCTACGAAAAGCTGGGTGTCAGCTCCCTCAAGCAGCTGCAGCAGTTCGTGGCGATCCTGAACTCCGGCAGCGGCAGCGCCCCGGACGAAAGCGCCCCACAGAAAGGCCGCTGAACGGAATGCTCCCGCGCCGCAGCTTTCACCGGAAACAAGCATTTTGAGTTGATCTTATCCGTTCCGGGCATTCCAGCAGCTAATACAGCTTTGCGCCGGCAGGGATGTGTGGGGTCCACCAGCTGTTCCGGCTCGTAATACTCGTGGATCCCACTTGCTGTGACTAGGGCTGCTTGCGCTGGGAGATCTCTCCCAGCGTTTTTTATTACTCGGAGATGCTGAGATGTCAGCATAAAGTGCCTCAAGTGTGGTAACTCGGAATTTGCACAATTCTTGAACTCAACACAAACTGCCATCAGTGTTGTTCCGTTGCCCGTTCTTTGCTGGTAGAATAAAACCATCAAATGAAGGAGGCAACAAGCCATGAATACAGATAAAATCTATATAGCAACAGAAAATGCGGCGGTGTTGGGGATGGATAAAAGCTATGATAGGCTGTTCCGTCATGTGTTTACGCCGATTCTCGACTGCTACGGTGTATTACCGCAGGATCGACCTTATATCATGGCCTTTCACGCAGTTTTACTTGCACCCCCCCCGGAGAGTGGTATAATTTCCTTACAAGCACAAGCCTATGTTTTACCGGATTTGAAACTTTGTAAGGAGGCACCACTTATGATCTCTTATCGCAAACTCGCCATGCGTGTTCTGGGGCACAGCCCGGTTTCTGCGGTCAAAACAGCCCGCCGCTCCACCGCAAAGCGCACCGCCGCCCTCGCCCTCACCGCCGCCCTTGTGGTCGGGATGACGCTCCCCGCCTTTGCGGATACATGGTACATTGAGAATGGTGACATCTCGATTTCGGCTGGTACAAACGGCAACAAGGTCACACAGGGAAGTACGACAAAAGAGAATGATACGGACACAGTTATTAAAAGCAACGGCTCTTCTACCGCGTCTTCGAATACAGTAACGATCGATGCAGGTGAAGGCGAGACAGTGAATGTCACGCTGGACAACGTCAATATCAACACCAGCAAAACAGGCGACGCCGCTGTAAGCGTTACCGGCAGCGGCAATACGAACATTGAGCTGAACGGTAATAATACTCTGACGAGTGGCTCTGGTCATGCCGGTCTGGAGCATAATAAAGAAACAAATTCCGAGGGAAAGGAAACCAGCGGTACTTTGACCATTACGGACAATAATAACGACGGTAAACTTACCGCCAACGGTGGTGCTGGCAGTGCCGGTATCGGCGGCGGCTTCGGAAATGACGGACAAGCAGCCATTACTGGCGGCGAAATCACTGCCAGTGGCGGCTATTACGGTGCCGGTATTGGTGGCGGCAGAAACTATAACTCCGCCGGAGGCAATGGCGATGTGACAATTTCTGGTGGTAAGATTACCGCTCGAGGTGATGACCATGCCGCCGGCATCGGTGGTGGTGGCGACTATAGTAATCCCACCAATACCGGCAACGGAAATGTTACGATTAGTGGCGGTGAAATCACTGCATCCGGCGGCTGGCTTGGCTCTGGTATCGGCGGCGGAACCTTTGGCACTGGCACTGTCACTATTAAGGGCGACGCCATCATTAAAGACGCACAAGGCGGTGCTGGTGCTGCTGGCATCGGCGGTGGCTCCTATGGTGATGGTGATGTAAAAGTCTCCGGCAATGCGATCATTGCAAACACCGAAAGTGCAGGTTATGGCTCCGGAATCGGCGCAGGACAGGGTTCGCTGCGAAATAACATCTCAACTGTCGGCAAGGTTACCATTGAAGGCAACGCCAAAATCGAAAATGCAAAAAGTGGTTATGGTGGTTCCGGCATTGGCGGCGGCCCTATTGGCATCGGCAATGTAATCATTAGAGGCAACGCTCAAATCGGAAACGCCACCGGCGGCGAAGAAGGTGCCGGTATTGGCGGCGGTGCTCTTGGCACTGGTGACGTGACCATCGAAGGCAATGTCACCATCGAAAATGCAAAGGGCGGCGCTGGTGCTGCCGGTATCGGTGGCGGCGCAGAAACAGAACCCGACACCGAGGATACCAGAAACAAAGTTTCCATCAAGAGCACCGAAGCTGGTTCGCCCGATATCACTGCCACCGGCGGTGGAGCTAGCGATGGTTCTCTTCCCGGTGCTGCGGCTATCGGCAGCGGCAGTGTTGCTGACGGCGCCAATGAGGTAAAGTCCGATATTACCATTGAAGGCAAGGTGACGATCAACGCCACTGGCGGCGGCGATGTGGCCATTGGTGATTCGATCAACGGCGAAACGCAGTTCTCCGGTTTGCAGGTGGGCACGACCATCACCCGCCGCAATGCGAAGGGCGACGATATTTCCCAGCCCGGTGATGTACCCGAACCCGAAAAGCCCGCCCAGCCGACCGTGACGCCCACCGAAGGGGCAGAAGCACCTTCCACCGGCTCGGTGGAAGTGGAGCGCCCGGTCACGGTGGAGGGGCTGTATGTCACCAACGTTCTGGGCAAGCAGATCACCCACACCTGCACCCAGAACGGCACGACCCTGACCATCCGCGCCAACGGCATCGTGACCTCGGCCCACCTGACGCTGGGCATGGTCCGCACCCTGAAGGCTCAGGGCGTGAAGACCCTTGTGTTCACCACCCTGCTCTCCCGCTCCACCACGGTCTCGGTGGACGCCCTGCTGGCGGCTGAACCCGACGCCCCTGATGAAACGGCCGTCGTCTGGACCCACACCGGCCCCCGCGCGGCATTGACCATTGGCGGCGCAGACCACAGCGCCCTGCTCAAGTAACCGGACAGAGCACACAACTTATAAAAACACAGCCGGGAGGCTTCCGCTTTTGGAACGCCTCCCGGCTGTTTCGTTATGCCGTTTTGGTTTTGAGGTAGTACCCGATGCCGATGGCGTCCGCCAGCGCCCAGCCGATCGGAACGCTGAGCCAGATAAAATACCTTAGATTCCATAAGCGAGTGACCTGAAAAGGCCGCTCGCTTTTTTGTTTACAACGAGATTGAAGGGAGGAACGCTATGCCAAGCAAAACCGAAGAATATCTCGCCCTTGCCCAGCGCACGGCAAATGGCTTAACCCGGTACTGGGAAAGTTGGACGGATTACCTGACCACCGCATCCCGGCTGTACAAGTACCCCTTTGCAGACCAGCTCATGATCTACGCCCAGCGGCCTGATGCCACTGCCTGCGCCAGCTTCGACATCTGGAACAATCGCATGAACCGCTATGTCCGGCGCGGCTCCAAGGGCATCGCACTGTTAGACCAGTCCAGCAGTGTGCCGCGTCTGCACTATGTCTTTGATGTGAGCGACACCGGGGTGCGCCGCAATTCCCGTGACCCGGAGGTGTGGCAGCTCGGCCCCGATCTGGTGCAGCCTGTGTCGGAAATGATTGCCAGAGAGTACGGCGTTTACCATGAAAGGCTCAGCCGGCAGATTTCTGACCTGACGGGCAAGCTGGTGGATTCCTATTGGGACAACAACGGTGGCGACATCCGTGCCATCGTTGACGGTTCGCTCTTGATGGATTATGATGAAGCCGGGGTGGAGATGCAGTTCAAAAGCGCAGCAGCAATGAGTGTCACCTACACGCTGCTGGAACGCTGCGGCTTTGAGCCTGCCGGGTGGTTTGACAAGGACGATTTTCAGGCAATCTACAACTTCTCCACCCCGGATGCCGTCTTTGCCCTCGGCGCAGCAGTCAGCGACATGAGCCGGGAGGTGCTGCGGAACATCGAGCGCACCATAAAAACAACCATTCGCCGCCGCAATGCAGAAAGGAGCCAATATGAATACGAACAGCAGGAACGTGACCTACTCTACCGTCGGGGACTACCAACTCCCGAACCTGACCCTCAGCCAGCCGAAGATTCCGTTGGGCAAGTACGGCAGGATGCGCCGGAACTATCTGAAGCAGCATCACCCGGTGCTGTACAACTCGATGCTCCTGAACGGAACGCTGTGCCCGCACCTAATGGAGGTGGAGCAGACGGCAGAGAGCCGGATGCAGCAGATGATGGCCGAACTGCTGAAGCAGAACCCAGCCCCGGACAAGGAGAAGAACCAGATGAGCTGGGTGAGGCACATGAACAGCCTGCGGGCGCAAACCGAGGAAATCATTCTGACGGAGCTGATCTACAGCTAAGTTTTCTGGATGCCGCCATCCCTACCGAAGCAGAACAGATTAAGAACATCAACCGAGCGGAGAGCGAGAAATCGTCCTCCGCTTTTGTTTTGTCGCAGGCTGAAATCGAGAACGAACTGCGTAAGCATGGTTCTGGGTTTACAGGTGGCAAGCAACGCATTATGGCACTGTACCAGACCCAGCCTGACCGAAAACTCCGTGCCAAGGCGTTGGCAAAGGAGTACGGCATCGGTGGGCATTCCCACGATTTTCTGGACGGCAGTCGAGGCTTTGTCAACCACGACGGGAGAGGAATGGAATTCGACCACTATCCCGACCACAAGAAATTCATCCTGAAATGGGCGCAGGTGGAAAAGTATATCGACCTGATGATCCAGTCCGACCGCTACCTGACCGACAAGGAAAAGGAGCATTATTCGCCGCCTGCGCCGGTCAGCGCAAAGCCGGATGGTGCCTTGACTCATGCCAAAAACCTGATTCGGGATTTCTGTTTGAAAGAATACGATTCCGAGCCGGACTTCTCTGACCTATCCAAGATTGGTATTGCCTACACCAACGCCACCGATGAGGATATTCCCATTCAAGTTAATGTGGATTTGGTGGGATACCGGGTGGAACGGTATCTGGGTGAAGTGCTGATCGACGAGCGGCAGTACGAAAGTCTGGAAGAACTGACCGAAACCGAGCTGGAAGCTTTGGACTTTTCGGAACTGGTCAGCGTCACGGATGAGGAATTGGAGCACTACCACAGCAAAGTGGAGGAACGCCCTGCACTGCTGCCGCTGGATGCCGCCACCGAGTACAATGCCCTGAAGGAGCAGCACCCGGATGCGCTGGTGGGCTTTGAGCAGAACGGACAGTTTGAGTTTTACGCAGATGACGCGCAAAAAGTCAGTGAACTTCTGGGCGGCAAACTGCTGGAAAAAGAAACTGCACTGGGCACCGTCCCGGTCACCGGCTTCCCCAGAGACCAGTGGGCGCACCGTGCCAAGCAGCTGTGGCAGTGTGGTGAGAACGTCTATCTTGCCGGGCTGAACGAGGACGGCACCCATCACCAGACCAAGTACCTGCGCCGAGAGGACTATCTGCCGCTGGGTGCTACCATCCACATGGAAGGGCGGGCTTTCCGAGTGGATACGGTAAACTATGATAGGGGTAGCGTGACCCTGCAGGATGTGGCACTGGCAGAAATGCGGATGCCAGTTTTCCGGGAAGAACCGCTGGCTATTGTCCGGGAGTTGTACGAGGAGCAGGATATGATGGAACCCCCCCTGCCCGATTATAAGGTCGGTGATAACGTTATCGTTGATCTTCCTACCCGAACCATCGAGGGAACCATCGGCTATGTAGGCGAAACGGATGTTCGCATCGACACCAGTGCGCACGGACAGTCGTGGGATAACGAAGTTATCAACAAACGACAATTCGAGGATGGCTTGCGGCAGAATGAACAGGTTACTACGCAGCCAGATGATACTGTAAAAACGGTTGCCATATACCCTGCTGAAGAAAACCGTATGCCTTATGATATTGTGATCCAGACGATTGGCTCAAAATCACCTACTCTGGATGCAGTTGAACCGGAACAATCCACACTTGAACTTGCCGGGAACTTCCACATCACGGATGATGATTTGGGTGTCGGAGGCCCCAAACAGAAATTCGCCCGGAACATCGAAGCTATCCGTACCCTGTTCAAGCTGGAAGAGGAGCACCGGGGTGCCACCGCCGAGGAGCAGCAGGTGCTTTCGCAGTATGTGGGCTGGGGCGGTCTGGCAGACGCTTTTGACCCCGGCAAAGATAATTGGGCAAAGGAATACGCCGAACTGAAAGGACTGCTTTCCGAGGATGAGTACGCTGCTGCCCGTTCCAGCACCCTGAACGCCCACTATACTAGCCCCACCGTCATCCGTAGTATCTACGATGCCGTGGAGCGCATGGGTTTCCACAACGGTAACATTCTGGAACCTAGTATGGGCGTGGGCAACTTCTTCGGAATGCTGCCGAACACCATGCAGGACAGTCGGCTGTACGGCGTAGAACTAGACAGCATCACCGGGCGCATTGCGAAAAAACTGTACCCGCAGGCTGACATTACCGTAGCCGGTTTTGAGACCATCGACAGGCGTGACTTTTATGATCTCGCTGTTGGCAACGTGCCTTTCGGTCAGTACAAGGTCAACGACAAAGCGTACAACAAGCTGGGATTCTCCATCCACAATTATTTCTTTGCGAAAGCCATCGACCAAGTGCGTCCGGGCGGCGTGGTGGCGTTCGTCACCAGCCGCTACACCATGGACAGCAAGGACAGCACCGCCCGCAAGCACATGGCAGAGCGTGCCGACTTGCTGGGCGCGATCCGTCTGCCGAATAATGCGTTCAAGGCGAATGCTGGCACCGAAGTGGTTTCGGATATTATCTTCCTGCAAAAGCGTGACCGCCCCATCGACCATGAGCCGGACTGGGTGCAGCTTGGCAAGACCGAGGACGGCTTTGCCATCAACCAGTATTTTGTGGACCACCCGGAGATGGTGCTGGGCGAGCTGACCACCGAAAGCACCCCATACGGACACGATCTGACCGTTGCGCCCATTGAGGGCGCAGTGCTGGCCGACCAGCTTGCCGAAGCGGTACAGCATATTGAGGGCCAGTATGTTGAAGTCGAGGTGGAAACACCAGATGTTGCGGATGCAGAAGTCGAGCGCAAGACGCTCCCCGCTGACCCGGATGTAAAGAATTTCTCCTATGCCGTGGTGGACGGTGAGGTGTACTACCGAGAAAATTCGATTATGACGCAGGTGGAGTTGTCCGATAATGCCAAAGCCCGTGTCACCGGCATGGTGGAACTGCGGCAGATCGTCAACCAGCTGATTCAGGAGCAGCTGGACGATTACCCGGATGAGGACATTAAGACAACCCAAGCAAAGCTGAACACAGCTTATGACGCTTTTACCGCAAAATACGGTCTGCTCAACGACCGCAAAAATGGGCGTTTGTTTGAGGATGATTCTTCCTACTATCTGCTCTGCTCTTTGGAAAATCTCGATGAGAATAAACAGCTCAAAAGCAAGGCGGATATGTTCACCAAGCGAACGATTCGCCCAGAGCACACGGTCACCAGCGTGGACACCCCCAGCGAAGCACTGGCAGTGTCCATTGGAGAACATGGCCGTGTTGATCTGCCCTATATGGCGGAACTTCTCGGCTCTCCCGGCGATTATGAGCGTATTACCACAGAGCTGCAAGGCGTGATTTTCAAAGACCCTTCTGCGGATGCAGATGAGCCGGAAGCAGGCTGGCAGACTGCGGACGAGTATCTTTCCGGCAATGTGCGGAATAAACTGCGCATGGCTCAGCTTGCCGCTGAAAGCCACCCGGAGTTCAAGATCAATGTGGAGGCTTTGACCAAAGCGCAGCCGAAGGACCTTGAAGCATCAGAAATCGACATCCGACTGGGTGCCACATGGCTGAATCCCGCCATTGTGCAGCAGTTTATGATGGAGACTTTTCAGCCGCCCTACCGCATCCGCTATAACAACCTGATCCAAGTCCACTACTCTCCATTTACGTCCGAATGGCGCATCGGCAACAAATCTGCCGCCGGAATGTATGATATCATGTCCACCGAAACCTACGGCACCCACCGGGCCACCGCCTACAAGATTTTGGAGGACACCTTGAATTTGCGGGACTGCCGCATTTATGATACCATTGAGGAGGATGGTAAAGAGCGGCGTGTCCTGAACCAGAAGGAGACGATGCTTGCCCAGCAGAAGCAGCAGGCCATCAAGGATACCTTTGCAGGCTGGGTTTGGCAAGACCCGCAGCGGCGGAATCTGTTGGTGAAGCAGTATAACGAGTTGTTCAATAGTACCCGGCCCCGCGAGTATGACGGAAGCCATATCCATTTTGTCGGTATGAACCCGGAGATCAATCTGCGGGAACATCAGCGCAATGCAGTTGCTCATGTGCTTTATGGTGGGAACACCCTGCTCGCCCACGAGGTGGGTGCCGGCAAAAGTTTTGAGATGGCAGCTTCGGCAATGGAATCTAAGCGTTTGGGCCTGTGTCAGAAAAGCCTGTTCGTGGTACCCAACCATCTGACCGAGCAGTGGGCCAGCGAGTTCCTGCGGCTATACCCCAATGCAAAGCTGCTCGTTACCAGCAAGAAAGACTTTGAACCCGCCAATCGAAAGCGTTTTTGCGCCCGCATCGCAACCGGCGACTACGATGCCGTCATTATCGGCCACTCGCAGTTTGAGAAAATCCCTCTTTCTGCGGAACGGCAGGCACGGATCATCGAAGATCAGATCGAGGAAATCGAAAAAGCCATTGCAGAGGCCAAGGAACAGTCCGGTGAGCATTTTACCGTGAAACAGATGGAAAAGACACGGAAAACACTGGAGGTGAAACTGAAAAAGCTACAGTCCACCGATCGCAAAGATGATGTGGTCACATTTGAACAATTAGGCGTAGATAGGTTATTTGTGGACGAGAGCCAGAACTACAAGAACCTATATCTTTACACCAAGATGCGCAATGTTGCCGGCCTTTCTACCTCCGAAGCACAGAAGTCCAGCGATATGTTCGGCAAGTGTCGTTATCTGGATGAAGTGACTGGCGGGCGCGGCGTGATTTTCGCAACGGGAACGCCCATCAGCAACTCCATGACGGAAATGTACACACTGATGCGCTATTTGCAGTACAGCACTCTCCAGCAGAAACAACTGACCCACTTTGATGCATGGGCTTCTACGTTTGGCGAGACCACCACAGCCATTGAGCTTGCGCCGGAAGGAACCGGCTACCGTGCGCGCACACGTTTTGCCAAGTTCTTTAATCTGCCGGAGCTGATGAATATGTTCAAGGAGGCAGCGGACATCAAGACTTCCGACCAGTTGCATCTGCCTGTTCCGGAAGCCAAGTTTGAAACTGTCGTGGTCAAACCCTCGGAAATCCAGCAGGACATGGTGAAATCCCTGAGCGAACGCGCTGCTGAGGTGCATAGCGGTGCGGTTGACCCCTCGGTGGACAATATGCTGAAGATCACCTCGGACGGACGTAAAATCGGCCTTGACCAGCGGCTGATGAATCCGCTCACCCCGGATGACCCGGACAGCAAACTGAATGCCTGCGTCGACAATGTTCTGCGTATCTGGAACGAAACCAAAGAGGATAATCTGACGCAGCTGATTTTCTGCGATATGTCCACGCCCAAGGGAGACGGCTCGTTCAATGTCTACGATGATATTCGCACAAAGCTGCTTGCCGCCGGGGTGCCGGAATCGGAGGTCGAGTTCATCCACAACGCTGATACTGAAGATAAGAAAGCGGATTTGTTCTCCAAAGTCCGCAGCGGCAAGGTGCGTGTCCTGCTGGGCAGCACTGCAAAGATGGGCGCAGGCACCAATGTCCAGACCCTGCTGGTGGCCGTGCATCATCTGGATGTAGGCTGGCGACCGTCCGATATGACCCAACGCAACGGCCGAATCATCCGTCAGGGCAACAAAAACAAACAAGTTTACGTCTATAATTACGTCACGGAGGGGACATTCGACGCCTACCTCTGGCAAACGCTGGAAAACAAGCAGAAGTTTATTTCGCAGATCATGACGAGCAAATCTCCGATGCGCTCCTGCGATGATGTGGATGAGCAGGCTCTTTCGTATGCCGAGGTCAAGGCCCTATGCGCAGGCGACCCGCGCATCCGGGAAAAGATGGATCTGGATGTGCAGGTAGCAAAGCTCAAGGTGCTGCGCTCGGATTACCAGAACCAGAAATATCGTCTGGAAGATAAGCTGCTCAAGCATTACCCGGAGGAAATTCAGAAAGCGAAGAACCGTATTGCGGCTCTGAAAAACGATGCCCAAATCGCAGACGCACACCCGCAGGATAAGGAGAACTTCTGCGGCATGACGATCAAGGGCATGGTGTTCGATGAGAAAAAAGCAGCTGGTGAGCGGCTGATGCTCGCCTGCAAGGAGATGCCGAATGCGGATATGATGCTGCTGGGCACCTATCGCGGCTTTGAGCTGAACATTCGCTTTGACAGTTTCAAGAATGAGCATCAAATCGTTCTCCGCGGCGAGCTGAGTTATCCGGTACCGCTGGGCGATGACCCTCGCGGCAACATCGTCCGTCTGGACAATGCCATCGGCAATTTTGCCGACCGCATTGCCGATGCTGAGGCCGCACTGGATTCTCTGGAACAGCAGAAGCAGGCCGCAGAGGTTGAAATCGCCAAGCCGTTTGCGCAGGAGGAAGAACTGCAAACCAAGTCTGCCCGCCTTGCAGAATTGGATGCGCTGTTGAACATGGAGCATCAGTCCAGCCGGACAGAACCCGAAGCGGAAGAAAAGCCGGATGCCCGCCCCTCTGTGCTGGCAGCTCTGGAAGAAAAGGCTGATAAAGTGGAGCCTGTCCGACCATTCAAATCTTACTTGGATAAGGATGGTGATGCCCGGTGAACGACCGTCGCGACCAGCAGCTCCATTTCCGGGTCAGCAAAGTCGAACTGGAACGCATTCGTCAGAAGATGGAAAGTTGCGGTATTTTGAGCATTGGCTCTTATCTGCGAAAAATGGCTCTGGATGGTTACTGCCTGAATCTTGATTTACCACAGCTGCGTCGGATGGCGTACCTTCTTCAGAATTGCAGCAACAACCTGAATCAGGTGGCGAAACGGGCCAATGAAAGCGGGCAGTTCTATGCCGCCGATTTAGAGGACTTGCGTAGTCGGTTGGATGAGCTGATAGCTATTGGCAAGCAACTTCTCGCCAAACTCACCGAACTCTAAAAAATTTCCCGCAGTAGGAGGCTGCGGGTTTACATAACGGTTGACATCCTTGCAAGGCAAGGGGCGATACCTTTATAATAGGGGCGAAAAAGAAAGGCTGGTGTTTGATATGAGGTTTTTATTCAAGATGATGCTTGCCCCGATCTCTCTGTTCGTGGCTTTTCTGGCTCTGATGGCAAAGTGGCTGCTTACTCTGTCCAGCTATGTTGTCGCGCCGTTGATGCTGTATATCTTTGGCTGCGGCATCTACACCGTCTACCGCCAGACTTGGGATCAATTTCTGATTCTGCTGGTTGCCGAATTTCTCTGCTTTGTCCTTTTTGTCGGCGCAACTGCAATGGTGGAGGGCGTTGAGAAATTCAGCGGTTGGCTCCGGGACCTGATTTGATTTTGAATCTTCTTGCCGCCTTCGGGCGGCTTTTTCATTTAGGAGGTGATCTGCTCTGGCTGCTACTCGTCTGATCGCACTGCATCAGCACAAAGGAAAATCTATTGCCGCCTGCCTGAAAGACCGCACCAACTATGCACAGAATCCTGACAAGACTGAAAAAGGCGAACTTGTCAGCAGCTATCAATGCAGCCCGCTTACTGTGGACGAGGAGTTCATGCTCACAAAAAAGCTGTACGAGCAGGCCACCGGGCGCAGCCAAAAAAGTAACATTATCGCCTATCAGATACGGCAATCTTTCCGACCTGGTGAAATTACGGCTGAAGAAGCAAACCGCATCGGTTATGAGTTGGCCTCCCGGTTTCTGAAAGGCAAACACGCTTTTATCGTTGCAACGCATACCGATCGGGAACACATTCACAATCACATTATCTATAACTCGACCACTCTGGACGGCACAAGAAAATTCCGGGATTTTTTCTTTTCCGGTCTGGCAGTGCAGCGGTTGAGCGACCTGATTTGTCTGGAGCATCAGCTGTCAGTCATTGAAAAGAAGCCTTACCGGGAACGGCAGAAGCGCATCATTTACCCACCAAAGGAAAGCAACCGCGACCGGCTGTGCAGTGTAATCGACGAGATTTTGCAGCAGAAGCCCACCGACTACGAAGATTTTCTGCAAAAGCTGGAACAGCAGGGCTATGAAATCAAACGCGGCAAATACACTTCCGTTAAAGGCGCACGGCAGAAACGCTTTATCCGGTTAAAGACACTGGGTGCCGGGTACAGCGAGGATGAAATCAAAGCAGTCATTGCCGGAAAAGCCGAACACCGCCCACATCAGAAGCAACCTCCCAAAGAGCAGCCGTTCCAGTTGCTGGTTGACATTCAAGCAAAACTTGCCGAGGGCAAAGGTGGCGGCTACGAACGCTGGGCGAAGAAGTACAACTTGAAAGAGATGTCCAAAACGCTGATTTTTTTGCAGGAGCAGAAAATCGGCAGTGCGGATGACCTGAAAGAGCGTGCTGATGCTGCACTTTCTCGCTATCACAAACTGGGCGATTCCATCAAGGCCGCCGAGAAGCGTATGGCAGAAATCGCCGTCCTCCGGGCGCACATCGTCAACTATGCCAAGACCCGGCCTGTATACGATGCTTACCGCAAATCCGGGTACAGCTCCAAATTTTTGGAAGCGCACCGGGAAGAAGTCACGCTGCATAAGACGGCGAAAGCCGCTTTCAATGAATCCGGCCTGAAAAAGCTGCCCAAAGTGAAAGACCTGAATGCAGAGTATTCGGCTTTGCTCACCAAGAAAAAAGCACTCTACCCAGAGTACCGAAAGACACGGGATGAGATGCAGGAAATCGTAAAAGCACAGAAGAATGTGGAACTGTTCTTTGCGGAGGAAAAGGACTCCAAGCAAGTCGAGCAGATCCGATAAAACAGTCCCTGAGAACTTTGCCGCTTATCCGGCAGGGTTCTCAGGGTCTTTTTTGCTTATTGCTCAGTCTGTACTTGGAACGGCTTTTCCGGCAGTTTCAATTTGTTTGGCAACCATATTTTCCAATTCCCCCGTAATCGTTGCACAATTTGCAACACGATAATTCCAGAAGTAAGAAACGCCTTCACACTCCTCAACGGACAAATCGCTGTTGACCAAAAGCAGTCGGTCGGAGGTTACTTTCAGCTTTTCGCACAGAGCAGCATATTTTCCATAATCAATGCTTCGGCTGGACGATTTGGCTTCCACCCAGAAGAATTTTCCGTTGATGGAAAACGCAACATCCAGTTCATGCGTGCTCCCTGCGGATGCCGCTTCTGAAAGAATCACATTGGAGCAAAGCGAAACTTCTGCGCCCTGCTCCTCCTGATAGCGATTCAAAATCTGCTGAACCTGATGCTCCACAAAAAGTTCCAGCCACTTCCCGCTCAGGAAATGCCGGACAGTCTCATTTTGCGCAAGCTCATAGACGATATTCTGCGGATAGATCACAATGGATGCAAAAAGTCCCATTTTATCCCACGTCTGAGCGATTTCCGAAAGTGTGGCAAACGAATTCTTGGAAGTACCCTTTGGGATACGAAACGAAAAAGAACCGTCACTCTGCATATGTGTCCGAATAAACTGCAAGAAATCCACCACTACCGGGTCGCAAAGAGCTTCGCCTGTTTTCCATGCCATCCGCTGAACGGCAATCGGCGGAAGTTTTTTCGGTACGACCTGCTGAACGATTCTATACCCACAGCGTTCCAGATGCTCCAATGCGGTCAAAGGCTTCGGAGGGATTTTTTCTTTAACTTCGGACTTTTCTGCACCGGATGTATTCTCAGTCAGATAGTTAAACTTCCATCCGTATTCCCAAGCAGGCGAACGGGTCAACACACCAACTGCATGAAATCCGCTGTCCGGTTCCTCCATCGGAAATGTGATTTTGTTCTTTTGGATATTGATTTGGAGCGTTTTATTTTTCAGCGCTATCTGATAAGCGTCAAGAAGGAATTCCTTTCCCTTATATGTCAGCTCACTGGAACTATTTGCAGAAAGGCCAGCATTTTTTGCCAAAGAGAGAAGCAGACAGGTCGCTTTGGGCAGCTCAAGGATATGCTCCATCTGCGCAGCGTCCGGAATCACTTCCGCATTTGCGTTATCGGGCTGCGGCAATTCGTCTGCCGGAGTCTCCTTTGCTGGTGCAGAAACTTCGGGTGTCATTTTTGAAGCAGCCTCAGATTTTCCAGACTTGGGCAAAGGTTTCGGCTCCGTATAGACCTCAGCAATAAATAATTCATAGGAATCGATGCACGAAAGTTTTCCTGCCGCTGCAAGTCCCACATAAATCGCAGCCGCCCGCGAGGAATCGCCATAATACTTTTTAGAATCCGCTGCGGCAGCAATATCAGAAAAAGCATTATATCTGCTCAGCGGCTCCGCCTTTTCCGGGAACTGCTTCAACGCACGGCAGTAGAGCCACTCAAAGAACGAATCCATGTACGGCTCTGTCGGATACTCGTTTCCTTCCAGAGAGTAACGTAGCAGCTCTCCACTGGTTCGCAGCCGAGTGTCCTTATGGACTTTGGGTGGCTCACAGGTCAGAAGGTCAGCGAATGGCCCACCATGTTCAAACACTTTGGTGGCTTCAAAAACCGTGCTGATGGGTACATCCTGCGCAACAGAATCCAGATGCAGCAAAAGCCGCAGAGAAGAAACAGCTTCACCCTCCGGCTGAACGGATGCAGAGCTGACTTCCAGAATCGAAACATCAGGGTCTGTTGTATGGACGGCATCATGGACGGCACGGATATTCTGCCGCTTGCTGCCTTTTATCCATGTGAATGTCACCGGCTGTTCTCTGCAATAGGGATAGCCGGATATGGGAAAACAAATGGTTCGTGTTGCCATGAACACCTCCAACTTTTTAGGACAAACAAGTTTATGTAAATCAAGTATAGCACAATCCCGGATGTGCTGCATAGCACTATTTTCTGCTTCCGGGAATCCATCTGTGCAAAAAGTGCCGATACCACAGGCATCGGCACTCAGATTAAAAAGCATTTTTCAAAAATGTGCAGCCTGCATCCACTGGATGCAGAACACAAGGGGTTTGGGCACAGCCCAACAAGCATTTTGAATTTGATTTTTAGAAATCGGATTCAAAAATTGCAAGTTGGTACCAGCTTGCACTGCTTGCCACAACAATGCGTCCTTTTTGTCCGCAATTTGTAATTTTCAGATTGGAGAAAAACGCCATGGCAAAGACGAAGGCTGAAGAACAAGCTCTCAACCTTGATTAGATTTTGTTTAACTGCCGGGATTATCTGCGCGCTGCGCGCAACTCCGGCTCGTTCTTTGAAAAGCGTGATATCCCCCGCAGTACAGCCCCGAAGTTCTCAAAAAGGTCATGGAACAGGTAGAGAACTTTGAGGAGAACAATTAAGCATTTTCTCGTTTTAACGTGGGATTAGATTGCTGTAGACCTTAATACAAAAAGATAGATAATGAAAATCTGGTGTCTGCTGGTACCAAAAAGCAGTTTGGCATCCTGAAAGACCTGATGAACCGCTCCGACGTGGATATCATCGTCAATGCCTGTGATGCAGGGTAGTGCGGTTAGGCGACTTAAGAGAGAAAAAAGAGACCTCATCTCGTAAAAAAGTCAATGCGGTCGTCTGCTTCTGTATTGAAATACAGTGGACGACCGCGTTGATCTTTGATGAGCAAGTACTGCCATGCCCCACACAGCGGGCAAAACTGGATGCGCTGCTGTATAATAATCCTTTGGAGTACGCCCAGCTTGTGCTGATTGGTGAGATTGAGCACTATCTCTCACTTGGTTGTGACCACGGTAGAATGGAAGACTAACCTTTAATTAAAATATCCAAAGCAGACAAAACAGCCCTCTACTTGCAGTCGTTGCAAATAGAGGGCTGTTGCTTAGTTAGCAGTTTAGCCTATTATAGTAATCATCTGAAAATACTGATACTGATATTCGTCTTCTAATACCGCTTGCATTTCTTCCATGTATAGCGGGTCTTTCAACAGTTTGGGATGAAATGCTCGCTCTCTCCAGAGTCGGACTCCAATTTCGGGAAAAATATATTCCGTTCCCAGTTGCAAGTCCTTTTCGTTGCAAATAACGTTGTCCTTTTTCATTAAGCTATCAATAATACACTCGGCGGTTGTATTAAACATATCCAGCCCGAACAATTTTATTGATGCCACTTTAGACAACTCTCTCTGGATGCCGATTTCAGTAGCTTTTCCGTTCCGATACTGCACCAGAAAGAACGAATCATTATCCATATATCGTCCTGTTATCAAATTAGGATCACCAGTTTCAGCACAACGCTCCATTTGCATTGCTTCATCAGAAGAATTCGACCACTGTTTCTTCATTTGTAGAAGAGCATTTTCTAGCTCATCTGATGTCATGCCTAATTTTAATTGTCCAATTCCAATATCTTGCTTATATTGTATATCGAACATCTGTTCACTTCAAGGATAAAAATTTCATTTGAAAAGAGGTGTTAAAAATCAATAACACCTCTTTTGCGCTATATAAATTCCTGAGCGATTTGCTGCATTTCCGTAATGCACTCTTTGGGAGAGAGAATTTTTATTTTCCCTTTGAATTTGAATATCCAGCCATAAAAAGTTCCACTGGGGTTCACTTCAATTTTGGCTGTGAAGTGTGTATCATCATACCTATCAACAGCAGCATCTTCTCCATAATGATCTATGATTACTCTCATCAATTCGTTTTCACATAGAAGGGTTACTTCCTTCGATGACTCCGATGTAAACATATCAACCATTTTATTTGTATAGGAGGCTACATCAAATCCCTCTATCGGCATAAAGTAAGTTTCCAGATTTTCTACACTTGTTAGCCGATCTACACGGAAGTGAGCAATTTTCTGATGCTTCAGAGAAAATCCAATCAAATAGTAATGGTCATTTTTCCATTCAAGCGCATAAGGATTTACGACATAATAATATCCATCATGCTTTAAGATTTTCTTTTTTTCTTGAGTATATTCATAGTATTGGAACCGAATTTGCTGATGGTTTCCAATCGCTGTTTGGATATTGTCAATGATGTAGTAAACCTTTTCATTATGCGGTTTGACACGGCTGGATAAAGCAGCAAATTTTTGAAGCTGCTTTGCCTGATGTAGACTGGTCAGACGGCATAATTTCTGCACCAGCTCCTCAGACTTCTTGGCAGAAATGATCTTCGAGGATGCTACTGCGTCTGTCAGCATTTTCAGTTCTGGATACTCAAACAGGCGGTTTCCCATAAAATATTGGTTTTGGGTACTCTTAACCACCACAATATCAATCCCCGCATCGATCAGCGCATTGGTATCTGCGTAAACAGTCTGCCGCACTGCCTGAATTCCTTTTCCATTCAGATGGGCAATGATGTCAGATACTGTGGCGGGATGGTTTTCATCGGTCCGCTCATAGAGAAACCGGAGTAATTCCAGTATCCGCATATTTGTTGAATTCTGCATACTTCACCTCCTCGATTCTTAAAATGGCCTATTTTGTATGGTGTCCAGCCCCAAAGACCAGAAGCAGGGCGACAGCACAGAGAAGCAGGCCGATCCAATTTCGATCTATAATCAGCTTGATCACCGCCACAAGCAGAAGTCCGCCTACCAGGAGCACAACGCCATTCATTCAGCGTCCTCCCGAAGCATAGTTTCCCATGTTGATGTCCAGCACCCCTCTGGGCGGCTGGATCAAGGCATCTTCATATTGGCACTTCCACTGGATCTCCCGGCACATCTGGCCATCCGCCACGCCGTCTATGGTTTCCCCATCCTCAATGGGGTTATCATGCTCCAGAATATAGGACGCTGCATTATAGGCGTGGTTTACCACCCAGTTGGGGTCCATGCCGTGGAAGTGGTACTGGAGATCCGGCAAAAACAGGGTGCTCATGCCCACCGTGTCGATGAGCATATCCTCCGTGCCCTCGATGTTGAAGAAACGGACATTGACGCCAAAGCGGATGAACCGATCCGGCCCCTCAATCAGATGGGAGCGCACATCCTCTGCCAGAAACAGCTTACCGCAGTTCTGGAAATAGAACGCCTCACAGGTGGGGTACAGCTCTGCCAGAGCCTCCAGAAAGTCGGCATCCAGGTTGGCACGCTCCAGCGCTGGAAGCGCCGCAGTCAGCATATCGGTGGCCACCACCTGATATTTGCACTCCCGGAAGATCCGGTCACGGTCCTCCTGGCAGTCCCACATCTGGCTCATCAGAAAGGCATCAAAGCCTTTGCCCTTGAACTTGTCGCATTTCATCACCATCAGCTGTACCGGGCACTTGCCGTCCTGAAATTCCGCGACATGATCCAGGGCGGCAAAGCCGGCCATTTTCTTATCATAACAGAAGCACTCTGTTGATCCGATGTGCTTCTCCATTATGGCAGTCATTTTTTCTTTATCCGGCATTTCTACCGGCTCTTTGAACAGCATCTGAATGAGATAGGGACCTCCGGGCTGGGGGCCTTTTTTGTCGTCCAGATTTTGCTGGAAAGCTTTATTGCTCATTTGGTTTCCTCCTTCTTTTCTGGGAACAGTTTCCACCGAAACTCCAGCTCTTTCTGGACAAACTCTTTCGGCAGGCCGCGGGGGTTGGCGATGAGATACCATACCCGAAAGGTGCGCTTCTTCGGATCTGTTTCCTGCCGGTAGAGCTGATAGCCCGCCTCATCCTCCTGTGTCCACTGTCCTGTCTGCCGCTTGGCCTGCACAAAGGGTTCCACCACCTGGTCCAGTTCCTCTCTGGTGCGGCTTGAGGCCCAGGCTTGATCCACATCATTGGCGTGGGAGAGGTGGAACAACATCGAACCCATCCAGTTCTTTGCCTTGTGTCCAGGCGTTCCGCGCAATTCCGCCTGACGGCGGTACTCCTCCATCTGCTCCGCCGTTCCGTACCGTTCCACCATCTGCTCCCGCACATAGATGAACCAGCTGTAGTCCTCCGCCTCGGTGAAGGGGGCGCAGACCGGCTGTAATGCCTCCACGGGGTCTGCCTCGAAGCGGTCGATGAAGTCGAGGTAGTTGGCTTTGACCAGGGGCAGAAAGGTGTCCAGCAGCCCGGTGTTCAGCCGCAGGTCCTCTGTCAGCATCCGAAAGAATGAACCGCCTGTTGTGGGTTCAATTCTGAAAGAGTAGAGGTAGTCATCTCCCTGCTTTATGATACAGCTGAAGCCCACCTCCACATTCCCATGGCCGATTTCGTAGTCTATGTAGTTGTAGCGGCTCCGGTCAAACCAGATCTGATAGGTCAGCCCGTTTTTCATTTTCTTTTTGAAGTCGCCCTTTTTCAGACGCTTCCAGCCCTTTTCTTCCAGGCCCAGGCCGTTCCACAGGTAGTCCAGAAGTTCCTGAATTATATCTGCCGGCCGTTTTTGTTCCACGGTCTCCACCCCCTGACGAATTCTCTTTAATAGTCAAGCAGGATGGGCACCTGCTGTTCCTCGGCAAACCGCATGGCCCGCCAGAACATGGAGAAGGCAAACTTGGCAAGGGATTGAGTGTCATACTGGGTGTGTTCCGGGATGTCTGCCTTGCTGTACTGTCCATCTGAGTCTACGGTTCCGTCTACCGGGTATCCCTCCGTGTCTGCCCAGCCAAGGATAGTGTCCTCATCGGCCTGCCACGCCAGCTGGTTCAGCTTTTCCAGCTCCTTCCGCAGTCCGCCCAAGGTGGCGATAGCGGCGGTGTCATCGGTAGGCAAGGACCCTTGGAACAGAAAGCTGTCAGAAAGAGGGAGCCACCAGGTAGCCCCACGAAACAGGGACCACACCCGCTCCTCATCTGATGCAAGGCGGGCGACCAGAGGATGCTCCCCGAAGATCCAGTCCTTCTCCACGGTGGAAGGCACCGGTTCCTCGTATGTACGACAGGCGGCCACCAGCAGCATAGCGCCGAAGGCATCCCAATCCGGCTTGTCGGTGTAATAAGGTTTCTCATTATCTTCAAGCCAGGGAGCGTAGGGGGGCTGGCCCGGCTGAGAAATGGCGCTCAAGATCTGATCCCGCCAGTTCTCCACCGCCGCCTGGACCTCAGCCGGGGACATTTCTTCCTCGTTATCAGCAGGTTCCCCGTCCGGGGTGATGCGGTTGAAAGAGTATCCGTTTTCCTCCGCCCACTGCTGCACAACAGTTTTCCAGTTGTGAGAATAGTACCGGGTCAGCGTCCCGGCGTAGATGTCAAGTCCCATAGTAATGTCTCCTTTTCTGTTATGCAGTCATTCTTTTGCTGGAGCGAACATCTGGTCAATCTTCTCCAGATCGTATTCCAAAATCCAGTCATGAAATTGATGATAGAGAGGCAATAGCAGCTTCTGTGAGCCGCCCAGCACATCCAGCCCACGGTCATCGTACAAATGGTAGAGGAACGGCCCCGGCCCAGCCAGATAGACGCTGGACACAAAGCCGTTCCAGCCGCCGATGTCCCCCAGAATGATTTCCCGAAGAAGCAGCTCTGGTTGAAAGCTGATCTTGCTGAGATCCCAGTAAAACTGCACTTGTGCATGGGTATCCCCATCTTCATCCTGCTCTGTGGCCGAAAGTTGTTCATCGGGAACTGGGAGGCCCACTCGCTGCCGGATAACGGTCAGCAGGGACTCGGCGGGTTCTTCATCGGGATACCCGTCGATCCGCAGAAGGTCCGGCACCGCCGGAAGTGCCCGATAGATCGCGGCGGCTCGGTCCAGCGCCCCCTGAACATAAGCGGGGTTGGTTTTCAGCTTCGCCGCACGCCTATCCAGATAGATTGGTTCCTCCCCGCCGATCTTAAAACGAATGCCCACCGGTGCATGGTAGAACAGAGGGTGTTCCAGCCCAGCCATGCCCAGATCATGTAAAATGTGTTCAAACCGCTTTGCCAGCATGGTATCCCTCCGTTCTCATGTCATTTCATACAGCAGAGCAGCATCGCCCTGCACCAGTTCCAGATGGGAGCGCAGCGTATTAAGCCCGCTTTGCACCGCCTCTGTGGGCAGATCCCAGTCCGGGGCAATTTCAGCGGCCAGCTCCGGGAGATCCTGCTCCCGCAGAGCTGCCAGCAGTTGAGACGCCAGCTCTCCCTCCAGCAGAGCGCAGTCCAGGGTGTCTTCCGTCTGGGGAGCAGGAAAACGGACATCCAGATCCAGTTCGCTCTCACACCAGTCCCAGATGGCCATATAGACCGCGCCGGAGCAGTCACCGTCGGACAACTCCTGCCGCTGGTTATTTTTTATCAGATAAAAGGACGCGATCTGTGACATGGTGGTTCCTCCTAAATGTTATTCGCTTCCATCAGCCCTTCGGCCTGCAACCGGATCACATAGAAAGCCCGCACCCAGTCCAGTTCCTGCTCCATGGAGTCCTCCAAAGCCAGCAGGCGGCGCTTGCCAAGCCTGCGATCCAGAAGGGCAAAGATACGGACAAGGGGATTCTCGCTGACAAGGCTTTTCTCGATGCTCTGGTTGTCAAAGATCCCAAACGCCTCATAGAACACCTTTTGGTCAAAGGTGCCCTGCTCCAGCGCATAGGCATGAGCCTGATTGATGGCCTCTTTTGCGGAGTCGTGATCTTTCAGCGTGGTGGAGCGCAAGTGATGAAATTTCGTCCACACATTTTCAAAATAGGTGTAGTAGTTGCTCCGCAGCACTTCCACGCCGTCCACACGAATGGCGGCCCGGCCCTCATGGTCGGCGCTTTTGCTGTAACTGGTGGCAAAATACTGGATGTGGCCCCGGAGTGCCGGGCACAGGTAGTCATTCTCCAATTTGTTCCGGATTCCACTCCAAGTGGATACTCTACTGTTTGACATAGGTGTTGTTTCCTTTCTGCTGATTCCTACTGCTTTTGGAGATACTCCCGGAAGCATTCGATGAACTCCCGATTCCGCTTAGGGACATCGAACCCCTTCCGATGGGGGAAGAACCCCTCCTGTTCCACATCGTCCAGCAGCTTGGGCAGATTGGAAAACCGGGCAAAGAATGGTAGTGCATAGTCCTGGATCTGCCCGGAAATTTCCTGGATAGAGCGTTCCCGCTCCAGCAGAGTAGATACCTCATAGCGGGGGAAGTCATCATACCGGTGGGTCAGCCGGGCGATGGAGGTACCCACGATACCATCATAGGTTTCCTCCGTCCCTTCCTGCTCACTGCGCCACTGGGCAATCACCGGGGAACTCACATCGAAGAAGGCAGTAAAAGTGGTGGAGCCAAAGCGGATGGAGGGGGAAAAGTAAAAGGAGAACACAAAGATGCCGTCTTTTTTGTAGATGTCATTTTTGCTCTTGCGGTATTTGTAGCCCAGCGGGTTCAAAGGCTCCGCGATCCGCTCACAGGTATAGACGAAGATCTCACGGGGCTTGGTTCCCTTGGGAAAATCCTTCTTCTCCATGTTGCCACCTCAATCAAAATCCATCCAGACCAGGTGTTTTCCGCAGTGGAGGCACTGGAACAGATAGCATTGCAGATGCCCGCCATTGACGGATTCCTGAATCATTTTCTTCTGTTCGTCATCCCACATGGAATCGTCCAACACTTCCTCGAGCACACCCAGCGCCCGCAGTTCTCTGGCACCCACATGGCCCAGGTAGGCGCAGTAGTCGCCACAGTGGGCGCGCCAGTATTCCTGCTGCCAACCGGAGTAGCCGGGAGTTCGGTGGATGAGCTCGTCCAGCTTCTCTGGATCGTCTACACCATTATCCAGAGAGCAATCGTCCTGGAAGCAGCCGTCATATTTCCGGGCTGCTTCGCCACTGGAGATACACTCCGGGCACAGATACTCAATATCCTCCACAGCGTAAAAGGGGCCTGTATAGAAAATATGGGTCGTCTTGCCGCAGCAGTCGCAGACAACGCCGTCTGCGGATTCCTCAAAAGCCCCAGTTTCCAGAGGGTTTGGGTGATACCGGAAGGCAGGCAGGCCCAGCTGGGCCTGCCGTTCCTTTTCTTTCTGCTTTTCCTCCGGCGTTTTGGGCTTGGGGAGAGCATAATGATTGCCCCAGTTTTCCGCATAGTCCTTCAGCGTGCCCAGCCGCTTGAGGGTCTTTTTATCGGAACGATTTCCGATTTGGCAGAGCAGTTCATAGGCATCCTTCTTGAAGTCCAGTAGATCATACATATCCACCAGCACTTCCTTGGCCTGCTGATCCTCACTCTGCTCAAGTTCTTCCTTGAAGGTATATAGAGCGCGGACATTGTCTGGACCTTCATTGGTCGCAACAAACTGTTTTTTTAGTTCGATATAGGTTTTCTGATATTCTGTCATTGGTCGCACCTCCCATCAATCCCACCAGAAATACCAGACAGTGGACTGCCACAGGACATCTGCCAAGGAGCCAATGCTTCCATCCTCATTCTGATCCAGATCTGGGCAGAAACCATATTGCTCCACAGCCACCTCCATAGCTCTTTCCTTGGAGATCGGAGTTGGAAGTTCAAACTCCAATTCATCGTGGCTCATGGCGGCAGGGATGGCACCATGTTGCTCGAACCAGTATTTCGCCACTGCCATCAGGTCCGGTGTGTCGGGACACTCATTCCAATTTCCAAAGGGCAGATAGGCGAAGATCTCCCAGGGGTTCTTTACCGGAATTTTAGCCAGAATGAGCGGATATGTCATTCCGGTATCATCGTTCCAATAGTTTGCGAAGCGGTCGTTGGGTTCTCCGCCCTCCATCTCGCCCAGGACTTCCTCCTCCCAGTCCAGATCATCGTCCTCGGCTTCTTCCTTGCGCTGGCCGGTCAATTCCTCCAAAATCGCCTTTCCGTCCTTAACAGGAGCGGAGAGCATCTTCTTCCGGTACTCCTCTACCGTTTTGAGGTCAAATTTATAGCAGTCCGCATCATGCTCCGAGTCGGCGTTCATTACCAGACATTCCAACAGCGTTTCATCATCCGCCTGGATAAGTACGGGAACAAAGCCCTCCCGTACCCCCAGCCGCTGGGCGTAGCTGTATGCCGACATGATGGGGTCATCATCTGCCATGGATGGGAAATAGGTACACTCGCAGTCCAGATACTCCATGATGGCCTGAGCAACCTCGGAAGGCTCCAGCGTATCCTCGTCGAAGTCCTGTCCCTGCCAGTTTTCAAAGCGTTCCTCAATCACTTGAGCCATGGTCTGATAGTATTTCTCATCAAATGGGATGAATAAGTATGCCTCCTGTTGAAATTCATTGGAGTGGTATCGGGACGGACCAAAATATTTCAGGGCATAGTCATCAATGTCGGCAGGATAGTAGGGGCTGTCGCCCTCTCCGTAGTAATAGCCTGCAAAGGCACGGCCTTGCTGATTGAACAGCACAGAGAACAGACAGCCGTCCAGCTCATCCCGGATAAACTCCCTCAGATCCACATTGGCAGGATCAGCTTTGACCTGTTTGGTCACTTCGCTGTATTCTTTCAAGAAGTCCTCGCCCATCAGGTCGTGCTCCATACACCAGCGCAGGTAGATGGCCATGTGGTTATAAGCATTGATGGGGTCAATAGGCAGTTCCTTCTCCTCAATGCTCTCGATATGATAGGAAGCATCGTCCATCTCACCGTCAAAATCATCATTGGAAAGGGTGCCACGGGTGATTGCATCCTGGCGGGTGGGGTTCACCACAAAGCTGATCCCCGCCATCTTGTCCAGCAGAGCGTCTGCATCATGTTCCAGTTTATAGTCCAACTCGTCCTCATAAAGCGGAATGACCTGATAGAAGTTGACCTCCTCGCCGCCCGGCAGAGTGCAGACCTCGCCGCCCTCCTCTGTACTTTGGGGGCCGGTGAGAATGGCGGCACACAGCTTCGTATTTTCCGCAAAGTTCTCCTTGTTATCCATGGTATGTCCAAAGCCCAGCCAAGTGTCGCTGGCAATGGGCAGACGAGCTAAAACTTTCAGCAGACGGATAGGCCAGTACCACCGCTCATCCTGCATAGATTCCTGAACCAACTTCCAGTCCGCAGGCAGCGCGATAGCCAGCTCCGCCCGCTCCAGCTTGTATTCCGCCAGTTCTTCCGGCACATTCATCCGGTGAGCACCCATACCCATGGTGACCAGGGTATAATAGTCCCGCTCCTCAGTGGGCGGCACGATGCAGATGTCCACATGGATGTCCGGGGAGACCAACTCGTGGAACACATTCTCGACCTTACCGAAATACTGCTCAATGTGACCCTCGACGGCCTCCATCTCCTCCTCTGTGTAGACTTCGGGATTACTGAATTCTTCCTCATCCTGTGTGTCATCATTGTCTGAGTGGTCGCAGCTGTCATCCTCCGGATCTCCCTTTATAGGCTCGTAACCGATCTTCAGGGTCATCTGTTCCTCTGGCAGAGAGATGCCGGGGCTGCGGGTGATGGTGTGCTTATCGTCCGCAGAAAAACCGATGGTCTCGCCGTCTTGCAGCGTCACATCACACGCCAGCACATAGGAGGCAAGGCTGGCCAAAAAGTCCCGCAGTTCCTCCGGCTCAGCGTCGGTGTTCAACACCTCCATTTCCTCCTTGCCAAACACATCCATGCCGTAGGTGTAGCCGTTTAGGCCCCCCTCGCTCCGGTACAGGCCGAACCAAACCCAGTTGAAGATGGGCAGTTCGTCCTCTTTGAGCATATCGGCAAGGCCCTCATAGAAACGAGGCTCAAATACCACGCCGCTGGTGTAGACACCGGTGGCATATTTCTGCTTGCAGCACACTGCCATCGCCTTGGTGAACAGCTTACCTCGTTCCAGCAGTTTTTCCTCCTCGCCCAACACAGCCACCATGATATGGGCCTTGTGCGCTTTGGCCACCTCTACGGCCTCTGGCCACATATAGTTGTTTTCGGCGTTGATCTCTGCTTCATTGTCCGGGATGTGACCGTGGAATAGTGTCACGATCAGCATCATATTGCCGACCCGCATTACCACAGCGTCATCGCTGTTCTCAACATCTTCGTCGCCCTCATCCGGCTCCTCATCTACGATACCCCATTCTTCCCGCAGATCTCGAATCAACTGCTCCTTGTCCCACTCTGCTTTGGAGAGGAGCACAGATCCGGCAAAGGAACCCTTATGGTCGGTTTCCTCCTCGTCGGCGTCATCCTCAAGACCCTCTGCATCTTCATCCGGATCATAGAGGGATTCATGCTCCAGTCCGCGGATAAATTCCTCAAAGCTATCTGCCAGATGGGTAATTTTATAGTCATTTTCCTGATCCACATGGACTACCGCAGGCTCTCCCTGGGGACCGCAAGCCCGGTAGTCCAGGAAAATCATATCGTGTCCGGCGCTTGGACAGTCGCAGATGGCCACACCGATGGCAGGATACTCCCACTCATCGATCATAAACTGGCTGCCCAGCTCTCCACAGAGGGAGCAACTCTTTTCCCGTCCGATTCCGAAAATGCCGGTGATGGCCACATGATCATCTGACCAACAGGTAGGCTCATCGCAGGGATAGCAGGTGTTCACCGGAATGCCGCCGTTGTGCTGCTTCATCAGCCAGATGTAGGCGGCGGGCAGCTTGTAGCCCAGTTCCTCCTCCACGCTGGCAATCAGCTCATCGGAAGGCGGATCACTGACATATTCTTTCAGTGCATACCAATTATCATCCCAGAAGTTGGTGAGGTCGAAGCCCTCAAATGGGGTATCACCGGGCACGAATTTGGCCTTCTTCTTCCGGCTGCGCTGGCGTTTCCGGATCTCCGCCTTACACTCCCGAATTACCGCCGGAGCATTTTCATCCTCCGGGTCCAGCTCCGCCCACCGCTCGGCGTAGGGAATGGCCTTTTCCTCCTGGCCGTAGAGATACTGATAGCCATAGGCCATCCGCATATTCCACTGGGCCTTGTTCTGGCCTTCCTCCCGGACGGACTCCAGCACCTCAATGGCCCTCAGAAGGGCTTTGTCTCCCTTGGATTTCAAAGTACCTTCGTCATGGTCCCCGATGATGGCGTAGTTCTCCAGTGCACGGGCCAGGGCGTAGGCGGTGCGGTAGTTCCTCCAGTTCTCCGGGATGGCATTCAGTGCCTGGATACAGCGGGTGTACTCATCCTCGTCGTTCCACTGCTCCAGCTGAGCGAAGAATGCTTCGGCGTTCTGTTGGGTGTAAGGAATATAGTCCATGCCCGTCAGCGTTTCGTCCAACTCGTCATCCTGATTCTCAGTTTCTGTCCCATCATCTTGTTGCTTTAGGGGTACAGAACCGGCTTCACGGCGGAAGGTGTGGAAGATGGCCCATGGGATGTCCGTGCCTTCAAAGAACTCTTTCGCCATGTTCAGCGCCTCTTGGATGTCCCAGGCGATGAAGTCCACATAGCCACAGTAGAGGCCGGTAGCCCCGCCGGTGAGAGTGAGCACTTCCGAACCATCCCCGCCGGTGAGCACTTCCTCCAGTTTGTCCCGGAAGTCGAAAATTTTCTGACTGCCTTCCTCCTCCCGCAGGGTATCCAGGGGATAGCAGAAGAAGCCCGCCACCGCGCCGTCGGCATGGAGATCGTCCATAAAATCATTGTCGGCATTCAGATAGCCGTTGATGAGCGGCACACAGCAGGTGGAACCGGCCATTACATCCAGCCGCCAATCGGCGTCCGGGTCCTGTTTGGGTTCCATTTTGTAACCAAGGTAGCTCTCCAGATAGGCTTCCGGGTCGGTGGAGAGCTCCAGGCCCTGCTCCCGCAGTTTGTCGGGCAGCTGGGACAGGAGGAAGGACGGCTCTGCCTTGGGTTCCTCCAGCACATCAAAGCTGTCTATGTATCTCATGTGGGGGATCTCGCCCAGCACTTGGTCGGTGAAGGTGGTGAGCATCCACCAGGCCCGGCCTTCCTCCTCCCGGAGCATAGGCAGCAGCTTTTCACAGTAGGCGGAGATGGCGAAGCTGTTTTCACCCTGCTCCTCCAGCCAGATCTGCACATCATCCCCGGAAATCTCCCAGCCATCATTGGTTCGCAGACCGATGTTTTGAAAAGGTTGACGGCCCACCAGGATGTTCCAGTGCTCCAGCACCTCCTTGGGAGCGTGCTTCTGGAAGTAGACCAGCTCAAACAGCTTGACCTTGTCACCCTCCGGAGTGAGGATCAGCTCGTACTTCTCGCCGTTGAAGCCCATCTCGAAGGAAATCTCGTCAAAAACCAAATTCAGGGTTTCCTCCATTTGGGCCACGATCTCCGCACCGCGGGTGTGATCTTTGTCCTCGTCCATCATCTGGCGCAGCTCTGCTTCCATCTCGGCAAAGGTTTCCCACCAGTTCTCTGTCCGTTCCCGGAAGCACTCCCAGAACTGCGGCAGAGAAATACCCTTTTTGCACGAGTCAATTAGTTCCTCCATGTCCTGTCGGGTGTTGAGCTTAGGATCATCACCGGGATGCAGTTCCAGAGCTTTTTCAAAATGCCGCAGAGCGCGGCCCTCCTGATCCAGATAATAATAGGCATACCCCATACGGAAATTCCAGGAATAAGTATCTCCCAGTTCCTCCTCATGGGACTGCATCAGTTCCAGTGCCTGGTGAAGCAGCTTCCTTCCCTCCGGCTCGCTGGAGTCCGCCAGATTGTTGTAGGCGCGGGCCAGCTCCATATCCATTTCCGGGGTACGCTCCTCGGCAGAGATTGCCTCCAGTGCGTCAACGATTTTCTGGTGTTTGTCCTCCTCATGCCACTTCTGGCACTGCTTCAAAATATCCATATCAGGGTCCTCCTCGTCCTCATCTGGTTTCCAGTCTTTGATCTGCTGGAACACGCCATTTTCATCCCGCTCAAAGGCGCAGGGAGCGGGGGTGTTCAGCAAAGGGATGATGTCGGGATCGTCATTGCAGATCGTGTTCAGCTTGTAGATCCCGGCGTTGTTAGGGTCGTCCATGTACTCGTCGCTCTCATCACCGGCGGTAAAGCGCCAGCCGCTGTCCCAGCCGCCGTCCGGCTCCTCCCTGTAGCAGTAGCCCACCTTGCGGCCCTCTACTGTGATGCGGTTGGTGGCGATGCAGCCATCGGCACCCTTCCAGTCAGGGAGCAGAGATTTCACATCCTCCGCTTTCACATGGTAGTCCCGGTTGCGGCCAGCGGCCTCGTACAGTTCCTTCCGCAGCGCCTCCACATCCCGAGCCATCTCCTGGATCTCCTCGTTGTCCATCATCTCACTGAGGTCATATTCCAGCGGATTCTGGGCAAAATCCGCCAGGGACTTGTTCATGGCGTCGTGTTCCTCTGGCGTGGCGGTGATGCGAATGCGGCGGGCAGGGGTGTTGTACTCGTCCAGATCCTGAAGGTTTACACTGCCGCTGACGCTGCACTCCAGCAGGATGGCGGCCAGATCAGTGACCACATCAATGGCGAAGTGGAAGTCCATCTCCACGCCATCGGAGTGTGTAAACTCCAGATACTCCACGGTCTGGCGGAAGTCCCAGTTTTGTTTGTCCAGCCCAATCTTGGCAAATATCTCGCTGAGGGGGATCTCCTCTTTCTTCTGGTCTTCCAAAAATGCCACAAGGTTCAGACTGTCATCGGAACCGCCAATAAAGTTGCCCCAGTATTTTTTGATATACATTTGTCGTGCCTCCTGTTCTGAATCCAGTCGATCAATGAGCTGATTCAAGTGTTCCAACCACGCAGGAGCGATCTCACCGCTGTCCTCGTTCTTCCAAAGATCCACAATCTCACGGATGCCGTCCTCGTCCGGCACCTCGTTTTTGATGTCGGTGAGCTGCCGCAGCAGGAAAGCAAGGGCTTCTTTGGATGCTGTGAAACCGGTGACTTTATCCCATATAGCTTCTTCATGATCGTAGTCCAGTTTGCTGTTATCCTTCCATTGGAAATACAGCTCCGCCAGAGCCATCGCAGTATTGTCAAAGAGGAAGTCGATTTGTGAGAAGTCAGATCCCAGCATGACTTCCTCTTTCATCAGTTCGATCATCTCGCCCAGATCCATTACCGGATGCTCCGGTACATATTCATTTTTGAGGATGTCCAGTACATCCAGCCCTTCGTCACGCTCTAATGCTTTTATGCCCCATGCTCCCATGTCGGCACCTCTCTTTCTTTATTTCGTATCAAGCTTCTATTGTCAATCATGGTTCTCCACCCGGATAATGGGCCGGTAGAAGTCATAATCTCCGTTTAGTTCCTTGTCCTCCTGCACTTCCGGCTTACAGTGGGGCGAACAGGGTAGGAAACCGAGAAATGGGCCCAGCCCGCCGCAGATATTGCACCCGCCGTCACCGCCGCAGGTGGTAAGTCTATCAGCCTGCACCACTTCCCGCATATAGGGATCGTAGGCGATGGACAGGCCGAAGAAGTTGGGTTCCTCCATATCATAGGGTCGGTTCTCATCCTCATCCATGTCCTCAAACCAGCGCAGACGCATGGAGTAGTCTAACCCATCTCCCCATGGGAACAGGGTCCGACATCCGCCGCCGCACAGGTAGGCCCACTCGTCCGCTGTGGGCAGCGAAAGTCCCTGCTTTTCCAGCCCGGCAAGAAGCGCATCGTAGTCTGTGCAGTGATAAATCCAGGTCTGAAATCCATCTTCTGTCCGTTCTATGCGGGCCGACTGATGCAAGGTAAGACTGCTGCTGTCACTCCAAGCAAAATCACGGAATTCCTTCAGCCAGTCAGGGTGGGCAGTCAGCCTGGGATCGTCCATCTTGACCGGCTCCCAGCACAGTTCCTCCAGCTCCCGGCCCACCAGCATGGGGCCAATGACCGCCTGCCGAACGGGAGCCATGCTTTCCCGGATCATCTCCTCCGGGTTCTGCGGTTCCATTTCCCATTCCCGGAACAGATACTCCAATTCCTCCCGGCTCTCCTGATTCAGTCCCACGGCAAACTGCTCCCAGCCCAGGGTGACGGTATCGCCGGGAACAAAGACAAACTTCCGGCCATCTTTTTCGAATATGCCGGTGGTGCTGCTCTGGCCCCAGCGGTCAAAAGTATGTAGATCAAGAAAGGTCATATTATAACGAGCAGCCAGGCTTTCCATCAGTGTCTGCTTCTCGGTGGTGTCCATTTGATTGAATTGGGGACGGGACAGTTTTTCGTTCATAGTAAGTTCTCCTACAGCCTATCCAGGTTTTCCTGTAAATCGCCCTGCATCAAGTGCTGGGCAATGGCTTGGTTCAGTGGCTTATGGGGGTGATAGGCTGCCTGCTCTACATCGTGCAGGCACTCCTCCATCAATGCCTCCGGAGAAATGCCTTCCCGTTTGCCATAAAGATGGCCGAAGGCATAGCACACGGACTTGAGAAAGTCGAAAATATAGTCGTGATTTCCACGCATACTGGGCAGGTCGTTGAACGAGCCCATACCTCCGTATGCCCGAAGATGGTGGGCAACCTCCCGCCGCTGGTTCCAGTCCTGAATGTCCCGCTCCAACCAGTCGATCCAGTTTTGGAACTCTGGATGGTCTGCCAGAAGGATGGAGCGCAGACAGGTCAGAGCCTCGGTATAAATATCAGACTGTTTCATTGGCCATCGCTCCCCCAAATACCTCCATAGAGCACACCATCTTTTCCAAGGAACAACATCCGGCTGCGAAGCAGGCTGCACTGCTCCACAGCGACCTTGTTTCCGTCACAGGTGGGAATAGCCTCCTGTTTTTTCCCAAGGTGATCACCATGAGCGGTAAGGAAGTAGAATTTATCCCGTTGCTGGTATCCGCCTTGAAACAGGAAGGTATTGCCGGACGGGGCAACAGAAAAAGCTCCGCTTCCTTCGATTGGCAGTTCAAATACAAAGTCCTCTTTGAAGTTCGTCCGCACCAGCCGGAATTCATCGTAATAATAAAACCACAGGTTTTCTTCTTCGTCCAGGCTGATGGCGTAGCAGTCATAGATGGAATAGTTCTCATTCTTCCAGAGAGGAGTTCCCTCCGATGTCCATGCAATCAGGCCGCAAGCACCCAGAGGTTCATCCCAACCGTAATTACCAAATACACCTTCGTCAAAGTAGCTGGTAATGATGGTGCCATCTTTTTTTACCACACAGTCTTGAATGCCATCCCCCAGGCAGAAACGGGACAGCACAGCTCCGTCCCGGCTGACGATCCAGGCGTTCTGGTCGGGGCCGTTTTCCCGATAGGCGCATCTTGCCCCCAGCAGGAGGAAGTGATCACCTGCGGGCCGCAAATAATGAAACTGGAACTTCAAGAGGCCAAGAGGAAACAGCGTCGTTTCCAGCACCCGCTGTTCCGCCCAATCCAGCTGGATTTCCACTGCGGTATAGGTGGAAGGAGTGCTGAGCCAGTCCTTACCCTGTGTTTCGGACGGCTGTTCCATGAGAAGATAGACTTTTCCATCCCTTGCCGTGAAAAAGTCTGTCACTTCTGTGCCCTCCAGATGTTTTTCCCGGCGCAGCTGGTCCAGGTCAATGATGGAGAACAACGGCAGATTTTTGGCTTTTATAGGTTTGTTCATAGTGTCTCCTCCTGGCTACTTTAACGCTCCATCATAGGTGTGGCTTTCCCAGGCGGCCTCAAATTCCGCCTGCTCTATGACGCAGGCGTGGAACTCCTCACCCCAGACATGGGCGTTCAATTCCTCCACGGTGGGGATCGGCGTGATCTCGATGGCGCCGTCGTAAAGGTCAGGGATATTGCGGGTGCGGCCATCTGCAAAGATGTCAATGGAGTGGAGGGCCAGCCGCTCATTTTCTGTATCCACTTCATAGAGGATCACCGACGGTTCTCCCTCCGGTGCGTCCTCCCAAAAAAGCTTGATGTACTCCATCATTCCATTTCCCTCATTTGAACCAATGCCACCCTGTCATGGTGCCGGTTACCTCATCTATCTGTATTGCAATATCATAATTGCCGCGACAGCCCAGCAAGGCCGCGAGATGATCGTTTTCCATAATCAAATCATAAAACTCAACCGCTATGTCTTGGAATTCCTTCGGAATTTCCAGTGCAGAGAAGAAATCCACTGATTGAGCATTTTGGAAAAATTCAATGGCCGTTTTACTGCATTTTACTATAATCCCTGTTTGAGTGGTCAAATCTTTCATGCTTTCGCAACCTCGCTCATGTTCAGATACATCCCCATCGTTTTTTCATTGTCACAGGCCGCCCGGATCATTTTGGACAGCAGCATCAAATCGTCGATGTATTGGGAGTACACGCAGAACACATCCTCGTCAGAGTCGAAGTGAAACAGATCCACGCCGCTGTTATTTTCCTCGAACTCCTGGATCACGCCCCGGACCAGCCGCTCCCAGTCTCCGCTGCTTCCAGTCAGTCCCAGCCGACGGAATACTTCCGTCCGGAATCCATTGTTGATTTTCAGCAGAAGGGAGAGCGCATAGGGGTGGTGGGGAATGAGAAAGAATGGCGCAATCTGCTCCGGCTTCACCCAGATTTTGAAGGGCGGACGCGGGTCAGGTATCCAGGGCAAGATTTCCCATTCGTCCTCCGGCCGGTTTCCGTATTGGCAAAGGTCTTTCATAGTGTTCTCCTTTGTTCTGTCACATTTTTAATCCTGCTCTCGATAACTGGCTTCAATGTCGATGAAGCGCACATACACGGCGCAGACTTTGCCCTTTGCGTCATAGCCGAAGTAAACGGGATAGTAACCGTCACCCCAGCCAGAGGAGAAGATGGGCAGGTTGCAGTCCGTGTCCGGCACGGTCCAGTTGAGCCAGTCGCCGCAGTCCCCCTGATATTTGGGGTGGGCTTGGGCGTTTTCCTCCAGTAAGTCGCAGAACAGGTCGTTGTAGGGGTCGATGTCCGGGTCCTCCTCCAGCCGCTTGGCCCAGTATGTTTTGAAAGCCGCCTGGGTCTGGATGTCTGCAATACACCCCATTCCGGCATCTACGCCGAAACCGAAGTAGTCATCATCTCCCAGTGCCGCGTCCAGATTCTCGTTGCCCACCATGCCCAGCTCATGGCGGACAGGCTTTTCCCGGCTGACCTCCACCTTGACGCAGGCGTAGCGGTCGCCGTATTGTTCGCTGGGTACCACGCAGATTTTCACGGGATAAGTTCCGGCGGGGATCGTTTGAAGGAACGGCAGAGTGTCCTCCAGTTCCACCAGCGGATCACAGGCGAAGATCTGCCCGGTGGGGAAATGGACGACACCGATGTCCAGTACATCCACCGCCATGTTCCCAATCACTTTCTCTGTGAAATGGGCCTCCAAGTCATCTTTACAGGTCAATTTATCCTTGATTGCTTCGTATTTGTTCAACCATTCAGTTGTAGGCATATCAGTTTCCTCCTGTTGGTTCTGTTTTTTGATATACGCGCTCTTAGAGCCGTCCCAGTAGCAGTTCACACATCGGCCATTCTGGAAATGATGGTCACAATTCGGGTAGCCATAGAGAACATGGGCACATTCCGGGCACAGCCCCATCATCTGTGAGGAGCCTTTGAAAAACAGGCTTCCGCACTCATCACAAAGGGCCAGTTCTTTTTCTGCCATAGGGTTCACCAGTCCCGTTCCCGGATGGCCTCCTCGGTGTCAATAGGAATGCCAAACCACTCCAGAATGTAGGCCACGGTTGCCGCGATACATTCCCGTGCCACCGTTTCGATCTCGCTGTCGTGCTCGTCAAACTCCTCCTGGAGATCATTGATGCCGCAGACCGCCTCGTCCAGCGTTTCCTGCACCACTTCGGTGTCGGTTTCGCCACTCTCCAGCAGGGCGATGACCTTCTGAAGCTCGTCTTTTACCTTGTCCACCAGAAAAGTGGGATAGTAATTGTCCTGATACATCTCGTCCAGCAGCTTGTAATTGGGGTCAAATGCTTTCATAGGGATTGCTCCTTTCCTCGTGTATGTCAGTCACGCTCAGCTCTCATGTGTGATACAGAAAATCTCCTTGTTCAAATCAAAGTAGATTACCATCAGTTCGTCGGTAATCTCCGGGTTAAAGGACAGATCCAGAATGAAAACTTGCTGGTTCATCTCGCTATCCACCAGACTGCCGAACCGCTTGAGCTTCAAAAAGTCAACCATCTCAGCAAAGGACAGTTTGGCCGGGTCGGTTCCCGGAAAGAGTTCCGCCGCAATATCCGGGCCTACCTCGTCTCGGTGGAACTCCATGAAAAAGGTCACAACGCTATGGTAGCGGCTGTCCTCGTCCGCCAGCGCCGCTTTGATGGCGGCTTTGGCCTTTTCTGCCAGTTTTTCCGCCTCATCCAGCATTTCTCCCACCGCATCCATGGCAGCAGGATCGCCGGTCAGTTCTTCCTCTACATCGAAGAGAAAGGGTAGTCCCGATTCCTCGGGAAAGTTGAAGATTTCCTCGCCGGGTATATATGTAAAATCAATGCGTTTACAGTTCAGTTTCATAATGTTATCCTCCTTACCCCTCAATGTTGGCAGCTTTGAGACCCTTTTTCAAGGAGCCGTAGACCGTCACCGCATGGTCGGTGAACATCTCGTCGCAGTCAAACCAGGCGGTGAAGCTGCCGCCGGAGGTGACGGATAGGCTCGTCATGCCGATCCGCCGGGCAAGTTCTTCCTCAGTGATGGGATCTGTTTTCGGATCGCGGGGGTTTTCCTCATCTTGGGAGAGCCAGTTGTTGGACAGCCCGGTCAGGTTCTTGGCTACAAGCTCCCGCATGGCCTTGTCCCAGGTTTCACAGTCGGCCAGCAGCTTCTTGGCGGCACTGCGGGCACAGGTCCAGGAGGGCTTGCTCTCGGCATTGACCTCCAGAGAAAGGCTCACATCCGTTCCGCACCACTGGATCTCGCCCTCAAAGGTAGCATAGTCCTTGTCCAGTGTCAGTTCTCCCAGCACCTGGTCCTGGATCACCACCGGCTTGTGGTACTCGTCCAGAACGGCCTGAAGTTCCGGGCAGTCCTCATGGGTCTTGACCACCTCGGAGATACACCAGGGCCACGCCACCAGATCCTTTGCCCATTCTTCTTTCATCCGGCGGATCTTCAGGCGGCAGATCTGCTCGTTTTGAAAGCGTCCCCAGCCCTTTTCACTGTTGCGCTCCTCGTCGGTGACTGGCCACTCCAGCCGCTCCTCTTTGGTGGTGACCTTGCCGGTGTCACAGAACACCATGCCCAGCGTCACAACAGTCATTTGCCAAAAGTTGCCCCTGTTGTTATATCCGCCCCCGATGCAGCGATTGATCAAAGCGACCACTTCCTGCTCCTCGGGCTCGTACATCTCATAAAATTCTTCAAACATAGATCATTCTCCTTATCCCTCTATATGATTGCGGTATTCCTTCTCCAGTTGGGTGTACCACCGTTGCAGCATGGTTTCCAGACTGGTTTTCCCTTTCCGATCAAAAAAAGCAAGGAACTTGTCCAGCAACTCAGGAAACAAATTCTTACCGATATTTGTCAGATCCTGATTGAGATAGACCATCCGCAGGATACGGCCCTGTCGGTCCAGAGGGTTCTTTTTCAGCAGCTCCTTTTCAAAGCAGAAGCGCAGGAATACCACATTTTCGTCGTAGAAGTCCTCCACCACAGCCGCGCCGATGCTGGTGTAGGTGATGTCGTACACCAAACGGCTCCAGTCGAATTTCTCGGCATAGAGCAGTTTCAGCGCCTTCGCCCAGTGTTCCTCCGGGATCACCAGCATCCTGTGCTGGGCGGTGCTGGAGTAGCCGCGATAGACGGGTTCCGGCTGCCCCAGCAGTTCACTCACGCTGTCGGCGTAGACGAAGCACAGCTCCTCATCGAACAGGCCACCAATGAAGTTGCCATTGCAGTACAGCATATAATTCTTGGACTTGGCCGGAGAGTAAGAGAGGTTGTATTCCTGCGAATCCAGGATTTTATGTACTTTGTTCAAAAAATCCATTGATGTCATCGGTTTGCTCCTTATTCCTCAAACTCGCCCTCGATCATCCCGTTCAGATACCGGCCGGGATCTGCGATGAAGTCATCCCATTTGGCCAGAGGGTGGAATTCCTCATGCTCTATGTCCAGATACCACAGCTTTTTGTCCCTGGGGCTCCACAGCAGCAGATAGTCGCTGTAGTTGTCCATCTGCACCATGAGGGAGAGCAGCTTCTTCCGTTTCCAGGTCATCTCCTGCACATCCATGAAGGAGTAGAGCTCCGCCCACTTCACCAGTTCCCGCTCTGGAAATTCCAGCCGCAAGGGGCCGGTCTTCAAGTATTCCACCAGCTTGGCAGGCAGCTTGTAGGGCATGAGCTGCCGGACCTTTTCTTGTTCGTTGTGCCAGTCCTCCGGCTCCAGCGCCTTCAGGTAGTCGGCCATCTCTTGATTCTTGTTTTGAACTGCCACACTGTAAGGCCGGTCGCCGTATTTGTCAACAAGGGTGATATTCGCTCCCTGTTCCACCAGCCAGCGCACCATGGAGAAATTGTTGGAGCGGGCGGCCTCGGTGACAGGGGTGGAGGCGTAAGGGAACACCATGTCCGGCTTGTGGTAATTGATGTCTGCCCCTTTTTCCAGAAGCAGTCGGGCAAGTTTGGCATTGTCCTCGGACACAGCGGCCCGGAATGCCTCGCCGCCAAACTTATCCACTGTGATCCCAGCCTGCTCCAGCACCGGGATATTCTCCGGGCGCTTGCCCCAGCGTACTTCCTGAAAGGCCCGCTCTTTCTGCTTCGGGCTGAGTTTTGCGGCCTGTCCAGCAAAGAGCGCCACCACCTCCGGCCCACAACAGCGGGCGGCAGTGAGCAGCAGGGGCTGTTCCTCTGCCAGACCGGGATCAGCTCCATGCTCCAGCAGGAAGTGGATCATGGGCACATCATTCCGAAAAACCGCGATCTCCAGCGGCATCAGCTTGATATATTCGCTGAGCTGGATGGGAACATCTAAATCCAGACCGCCTTGGAGCATTGCTTCCAGCTTGGGAGTATCATGGTCACAGATGGCGGCAGCCGTTTCCGGGAGGGTCTCCCAGCGGCCAATATATGCAATTTGGTACATAAGGCACCTGCTTTCTCTATCCTACAATAGTAGTTTCCTTTATAGACAGATTGTCGTAATCCATGGCGATCAGTTTCCCGGCGGCCTCCGGGGTACACATGAACCAAGTGCTCACGCCCCAGGCATCCATCCTTGTGACGGTGAAGAAATCGGTTCCGGCGGGAGTCGGATTTCTTGCGTCAAGATAGTGGTCGGAGTAGAGGTACACCAGATCCACCTCCCGCTCCGGTAGCCACTTGGCCCGGTGCGCACGGGGCTTGCCGTTTTTCAGCGTTTTCTCCCTGGGGTTCTCAAACCACGCCAGTTCCTTGAGCTTCAGGCCTGTGAAGGCATCCATCAGCCGCTGGGCGATCTCCCGGTGGGTAAAAACCCCACAATTCCAGGAGCCCATCAGCCATGTCTGTATAAAGTCGCCCACCTTGCTGCCGGGGGCAGGAGGTCCATAGACGCTCTCATCCGCCCACATGACTTCCATCTTTTCGCACTGATCCGGTCGGGGGCAGGATTGCTTGTTGCCATAGCGATACATGATATTCACATAGCCGAAGTTCTTGCCGGTTCGGTCATGGCCGACGGCTTCTATTTTATAAGCAGTGATTGACATTGCAGTTCCACCTCCTTAGCCAGGACAAATCCGCACAGCCCAAGGGATGAGTCAATGACAAATACCCGGATGTGCTCCCGTTCCATGCGCTTCCGCAGTTCCTCGATGCTGCAGCAGGCGGGAAAGCCGTAAGAGATGGTCCTGCCCAGCAGGTCTTTGTACTGTTCAAAAAAACCGTCCACGGTGATCTCGTCCATGCCGAAGAGGATGTTGTCCTGGACCACATTTTCAAACCAGTGGGCCAGCAGGCCGGTGAAGCGAACGGATACTTTCTCTCCGGCCTCGGTCCGGGTATCCATGTGCAGGGTATGGGCTTCAAAATCAGCGCAGCAGCGCAGGACTCTGTTGTCGTGCAGATTGTCAAAAGATTGAATTACCATACTCATGCCAACTCTGCGTCCAGTATCTGGACTTGTTTTCCTTCCTCGTTCACATAGTAAAGGGCGATATAGTCGATGCCGTCCCGCTTGACCTGTTCCCAAGGCATACGCTCGCCGTTAATCAGTTCCACAGTATCCGCCTCATCCGGTTCGAAGTCTTCTTTTTCGTCCTCGTAGTCCACGCTGTACCCCAGCTCCAGCACCAACTTGGAGGCGGGGATCTCATACCGCTTGAGGGGGCGGTGCTCCAGCTCGGATGGATCATGTTCATCGCAGAACATATTGTCGTAGCCATGCCGTCCACCGTCAAAGATGACGAACTCCTCGCCGCTCTCCGGGTCACGGGCTGTCACCAGTCCGGGGGCCTCGTCGCTATCTATGATATAGGATTGGGGTTCTCCTTTCACCGTGAGCAGATCTCCGTAATACCAAACCTCCAGCAGTTCATTGCCGGTGGTGGAACAAAGTATCACGGTGGGCAAACGCTTCTCCGCCCATTCTTTCACATGGCCGATGAGCCAGGTGGGATATTTCTCAGTCATCATAGTCTTTCTCCTCCTATTTCAATTTCAGCACAAATCCCCAGATACTCACCACAATCAAGAGGACACCCAGCAGAAAGAAAACCACACGCCGGTATCCTCTGCTGTGTCGATGGGCATCCCGCGTACCAGTGGGGTCGCAGAGCCAGTTCCAGTTGCGGATCGCTCCAAACAAAATCACGGCCCCGATGAGCACCGAGGCAATGTACCAATGCTCTTGTAAAAATGCTGTGATCTGTTCGCTGTTCATTTACAGATACCCCCCCCCTTTTTTTTTTACATCATCGGGAGTTTCCTTTCGGATGATTTCCTCCCGCTCTTTTAAATCCAGCTCCAGAGCTTTTTCCTCCTCCAGATATTCCTCGCAGTCCCGAACCAGTTTTTGGGCGGCTGGGTCATCCGGGACCAGGGCCAGCCAGTGCTTGGCGTATTCATAGGCGGAGGCGGCGGAACGGTATGCCATCAGGCAGGAATAGCCCATCCGGGCGTTCCAGTAGGGATCGTTCTCACCCTGGGCGCGGACGGACTCCAGCAGCTCAATGGCGTGTCGGATGAGATCCCCGTCCACTTCACCGTCGGTCCCATGCTCTCCATGATCTCCCAGCACCGCCAGATTGCTGTAAGCCCGACTCAGCTTGACGGTCAGCAGATAGCCCCGCTCCTGTTCCGGGATGGCTTCGATGGCCCGGATACACCGGGAATACTCGTCCTTCTTATTCCATTGCTCAAGCTGCTCCAGCAGCTCTGCTTTTTCTGCCTGATTCATCATTTCACCGCCTTTTCCGTGTCATCCTTTGCCTTTTTTGAAGTGTTCGCTGCCTCGCCAGGTGTTGACCACACAGGTGAAGATCTGGCCGCAGTGCTTGCACCTAATCATGTGAGCCATAATTTTGTCTGCCCAGCCATCCTCTGTCTTTACCTTCTCCAGTGGGCAGGTGGATTCCTCTTGCATCAGTTCAAATTCCCCCTCCGACACCAACTGCTGAATGTAAGCAATACAGGCCAGATAGTCCTTTGGGGCGTCAAATTTTCTCCATGTTTGAATGTTTCGGCAGTGCTCGCACATAGTGGACGCCTCCTTACGCAAATACCTGCTGGTATTTCTCTTTTCATACCGTGCGACTTTTTTAGGTCTGCTGGTGCTGCATGGACACGATATGGCAGTCCGGGCAGAATTCCACATAGAGCGTGCCCTCCGCACAGTCAAACACCGTATCCCACTGGATCTGGGCCAGATATTTCATAGGTTTCCCGCAGTGGGGGCAGGTCGTATATTCCGCGTCCTGTACCCAGTTGGCAAAGCCACCCACCGTGTTCACATCCTGGCAGGCCGCACCGTAAAACAGGGGCACGGGCGCTTCGCCCAGCACAAAGGGATTTTCCGTGAGGGCCTTGTAGTCCTCGGGACTGACATAGCAATCCGTTTTCTCCGCCCCGTCAAAGAGCTCGGAGGGAAAGACTTCCACGCCGCCATCCAGGGTAAAACTGTTAAAGGCTGGACCTTTCAAGAATCCCACACAGTTGGGGCAGCAGGTGGCAGTCAGAATACCATCCAACCCCAGAAATTTCAGCCGCTCATCCCGGCCATCCAGCACCAGCATGTCCACCATGCGTCCGCCACAGTGGGGGCATGTGTCCTCCCGTGCCCGGCCAATGCGGACGGGAGATTTCTCGCTGGTGGTTCCTTTGACCATAGGATAGCAGGTATCGAAGTTGAGCTGGATTTTCTGGCCCTCCTTGTCGAAGGTCCAGCCTCCGATCTGCGCATAGCTGGATGGGTCTACATAGAGGCCCTTGCGCCAGGGCCGGGGATTTCGCTCCAGCTCCAGCAGAGTCTCCATTGCCTTGTCATCTCCTTGCATAGCAAGGCAACTCATCAGGTTGGAGGCCGCGCTGGAATATTCTGCGGACAACAGCGCATGGATCAGACCATCCCGCACATCGGCGGGAGCATGATAATAGATCTCACAGGGCCAGAACACCTCTGCGGCCAGTGCCACTCGCTGAATCTCCGGGGTGATGGCATCATGGTAGCCAAGCAGCTGCCAAAAGTCGGCGAACTCTGGGTTCTCCATATCAGCCAGCCTCTGGATGTTCTGTATCAAGTTTCTTTGTTTTTCGACAATTTGTTCCGGCATCCAGGCCAGAGCAGCTTGCCGTTCTTGCTCGCACTTACATTTCCAACACAATCCCTCATAACCCAATGGGGTTCCACAGCTGGGGCAGGTATATTTCAGACTCATGTTCTCATACTCCTTTCAGGCAATAAAAAAGCCCCACGCCGCACTGTCATAAAGACAGGCTGACGCAGGGCATGAAGAAGCCGCGTTGAAGGAGCCGCATCCACCAGCAGATGTAGTTTCTTCAACAACCAAAATAATTTTTTCGTATCTTAAAGCAGCAAATTGCTGTCCAATATATTTGTTCATAGCGGCACCATTTGTTCTGAGCGTAGTTTTATATCTTATTATATCACAGCACCCCTTCAATGAAAATATTTTGTTGGAAATGCTAATGAAAAATTTTTGTGAATTTGTTAAGGCGCAGGGGCTGTTATCTCCATAGTGTCTGGATGGATCAGAGTGATTACTTTTCCCTGATGCAAGGCATAGTTGACTGTCTGTGCTGTACCTGAGCGCAGCTTTTTCTGATTATCAAACACACCGATAAGGTACTCTGCATGATCGACCATATAATAATTTCTTTTTTTATAACTGGAAACATCCGCAGAATGTGAAATAACAATAGAATCGTTTGCGTTTTGGATCAGCTTTTTCAATCTATGTTTACTCTGATCCGGCCATTTAGAGTCATAGCCGAGAAGGGAACTACAACGATAATTTTAATATAAAAGTCAATATGCTTCATCCGGTTCGGTAGGTGCTGCGGTAATATCGCGGTAGAAAGTAGCCCATGCAGCTTCCTCATAGGGGCGTACAAAAAAGAAGCCAATGCTCAATGGAATTGTCAGCAGAAGAACAAGAGAAATCGCCAGAGCCTCTGAACCGGTGAAATATTTGAGAACCAGAAAACCCTCGGCATACAGTGGCACCGAACAGAGCAGCTCCCAGCCAATGAAGCTGAAATCCAGACAGAACAGCCGCCATTTGTTGCCATTCATGATCCGCCGGGATTCTGTGATCGCTTCATTTGCGGTCAGCGAAGGATGCTCGGACATGATGTAAGGTGTCATCGCATAGCTGTATGTTTTCACGATTCCCGGAATCACCAACAGCAGCGACCAGAGGGCGATGTACAGACCCTGCAGGAATTTCATGCAGAAGCCATCCCACAGACGGTCTTTCTGAGAGAACAAGTCCGAGATGGCAGCATCATTTCCATCTACAAGGTTCAGATTAAAATGAGCATATCCCAGTTGAACTGCACCGCCCACGATCAGTTGGAGGACTGCCCACAGAACAATGCCGGCAAGCAGAACAGCAAGCAGCCGACCGCCGTTGGGCTGGGAGAACAGTTCAAAATGGATGTCCTTTGCCTGATTGGAATTGGATACGGCACTGTTGGAACTGCTCACAATGGTAGCACCGAGCGCACTGGCGGCAATACCTGTCAAAACAGCAGTTTTCCATTTTCCGCGCAGGGCATCGAGAGCGAGCATACGATAGTCGGCAGATACTTTCATAAAAGCAACCTCCTGTCTGAAAACGGCAAGGATTTGTGAAATAGGAAGATGATATGCCACTTTAATTTAGATACGTTTGAAAAGCTAAAAAAATTGCAGCATGAATGAAAAAGAGGCTGTTACACCGGTTTTATCCTTGTGCAACAGCCCCTTCCTTTACTTCAGCAGCTTGTCCAGTTCATCATATTGCATTACTGGAGCTTTGCAAGGATTTCTTCAGCCGTCATACCGCTGGCAAGCAGCTTCTTCAGCACATCTTCTGCTTCGCCCTTCTTTGCTTCTTCTGCTGCTTTTGCTTCGGCGGCAGCTTTTTTGTTTTCGGCTTTGGCAAGTTCCTTGGTGGCGGCTTTCAATTCTGCTTTCTTGGCTTTCAGCTGCGTCTTCAGA
>OLQR01000208.1_pt1 | contig 50268 bp, 39 predicted proteins | sample 1671881 | NCBI WGS metagenome assembly OLQR01 (sample SAMEA3136623, study PRJEB25190) | human gut metagenome | biome: human gut; feature: human-associated habitat; material: faeces | place: Austria | collected 2013 | reverse complement strand
TCGGGGACTTACGGTTGTTGATCATGTCCACCTTCTCCGGGATAATATCCACAGCAGTCACCTGATGGTGCTGAGAAAGCAGCGTGGCAATTGACAGGCCAACATAGCCGGTACCGGCAACCGCAATTTTATAGTCCTTTTTCATGATCCTATATCCTCCTGAAATTCATCTTTCCTATATAGCTCATACTGAACCAAGCAATCCATATAAAACTACTTGTTCGGCATACTGAAGCCAGCGTTTCTTCTCACAGCAGCTATCTATAGTGGAGCCTTTAGTTTTAAACTGACTGAAATAAGCCCACGGTTTATTGCTCAACAGCAACTCACCCGTGGGCTCAAATTGTTCTTCAAGTGATTTCCATTCGTTTTTACAGAGTGCCACATGTGTATAGCAAGCACAGCTGATAACCTTCACAATTCCTCTTTCGGACACTTCAACAAATGAGATACTTGAAGGACAATTCAAGCCTCTAAAAAGTATCATCCATTTTGAGAATGGATGATACCCATTTCCACAGAAGCCCATATATAATATGTATAGGTATAATACCACACAATGCGACATTTTTCAACAGTACAAGTTATACCAAACTGTACTCGAATACATTTTTGTCACTTTCACCATATTGGGCACACTTTTTCCTATGGGATAGCCGAAACAGATAAAATCAATGCTACATCATTACAATTTTTTTCAAGGAGGAGCATTATGGCAAAGCGCGGAGAAAACATCAGAAAGCGGAAAGATGGTCGTTGGGAGGGTCGCTATATTAAGGGGCGAAAGTCTGATCGGACCGCAATCTGGGGGTACATTTATGGGCATTCTTACAATGACGTAAAGGAAAAACTTACCATCAAAAAGATGGAGGTACAACAATTTGCGCTAAATGTAGACAATCCGACTTTTTCAGAGCTTTCTCTAACCTGGGAAAGCTCCATTTTTTTAGGTGTCAAATCTTCTACAGCAGCACACTATCGCTACACGCTCCAACACTACATTTTGCCTGTGCTTGGCCCATATCGTGTTCAAGCTTTGAGTGAAAGCATTCTAGAAAGTAGCCTTCTGGAAATTATTGCCCCTGCAGACCAAAACCACAAGCCCCTAGGCAATGCAATGGGCAAGGAGTGCCTGACGCTTGTTCGGAGAATTTGTCGCTATGCGGTACATTTACATATTATGCGTCCCATTGAAATTGATCTCAAACTTCCCGCTGTGAATTCATCCAACACTACGGTTCTAAATAATTTGGAACAAAAATCTGTTTGTGCTTATGTTTGCTCTTCGCCAACACCTAGGAGGCTTGGTATGCTGCTGATGATGCAGATGGGTCTACGTATCGGAGAAGTGTGCGGGCTGCAATGGGGTGATTTCGACTTGCAAAACGGTGTTCTCTCTGTTCGGCGCACTGTCAAGAGAATTTATATGGCACCCGGAAAAACCACCCTGGTAACGCAATCTCCCAAAACGCAAAGTTCCGAGCGCGACATTCCTATCCCAACAGGTATCCTCAGTCTTCTAAAAGAAGAATATGTCGGACAGAGTAATGAAGTCTGGTTTCTATCAGACTCCAACCTTAGACCAGTCGAACCGCGCTGCTATTACAAGAGCTTGCAGGGATACTTAAAGCAGGCTCAAGTTCCTGTTGTCCGCCCACATGCGCTGCGACATACATTTGCAACAACCTGCCTGCAAGCTGGCTGCAATGTAAAAACGCTGAGTGAGTTGATGGGGCACTCGAATCCTGATATCACGCTAAAACGCTATGCACATTCTTGCTGGGAGTGGAAGCAAAATGAAATGAATCGGATTTACGGGTGAGGGGTCAAAAGAGGAGTCGGTTTTATATAAAGTCACATATTATCAGCATTTAGAATCTACAACCTTCAATTCTCAAAATGGATGATACTTTTTAGGGACTTGAATTGTCCTTCAAGTATCTCATTTGTTGAAGTGTCCGAAAGAGGAATTGCGAAGGTTATCAGTGGCGTTTGTTCACATATGTTACGCCATGAAAAGCGAGCGAAAAGTACTTGAAGAACAATTTGAGCCCACGGGGTGGTTGCTGTTGAGCAATAAACCGTGGGCTTGTTTCTGTTCACAACGAATAGACATAACATTTGTGGCAAAGTTTGGATGGGATTGGCAGAATGATACAAATTAAGCTACCTGTGTACCCTAGGGGGTTGGCTGATTGTGGGGCAAAACACTAGTGAACAGAATATGGCGAGGCTGGAGTGAAATCTGGTTTGCAGTGCAGAGATATAGGAAAAATCTGTGTAGAACAATGGCGGAGAAAGAAAATGGGTGAAGGATTGAAAATTGCAATGTTCGGGCAGAAACGGCTGTCACGTGAGGGCGGAATTGAGATTGTTGTAAAAGAACTATGCACCAGAATGGCACGAGATGGATGTCAGGTTACCTGCTACAACAGATCTGGTCATCACGTAAGCGGTGCAGAATATGACGATGCTGGTAAAACAGTGTACGAGGGAATCCGTCAGAAGTCTGTTCCGACCATTGAGAGGCGCGGACTCGCTGCAGTCAGCTCCTCCGCATTTGCGGCGCTTTATAGTGCATTTGGAAAATCCGATGTGGTGCACATCCACGCCGAAGGACCAGCCTTTTTTACATGGCTGCCGAAGATGTTTGGTAAAAGAGTTGTAGTTACCGTTCATGGCGTTGACTGGAAGCGCGAGAAGTGGCAGTCAGGGCTTGGCTCTAAATTTATCCGTCAGGGCGAAAAAAATGCCGTGAAATATGCGGACGAGATAATCGTTCTGAGCAAGGGCGTGCAGGACTATTTCAAGAAAACTTATGGCAGAGATACGCACTTTATCCCTAATGGTGTGAATAGGCCACAGATTCGGGAGGCAAATCTAATTCAGGATAAGTTCGGATTGAAAAAAGATTCCTACATATTGTTCCTCGGGCGTTTGGTGCCAGAAAAGGGTATCAGGTATCTTGTCGAGGCCTTTAAGAATGTCAAGACGGATAAAAAGCTGGTCATCGCAGGTGGCTCCAGTGATACGGATTCCTTTATGGCAGAGCTGAAAGAACTGGCAAAGGGTGATGATCGGATCCTCTTCACCGGGTTTGTCCAGGGAGCGATGCTGGACGAACTGTACAGTAACGCCTATATCTACACGCTGCCGTCTGATTTGGAGGGAATGCCACTGAGCCTGCTGGAGGCGATGAGCTACGGCAACTGCTGTCTGGTTTCTGACATTTCAGAGTGTGCAGAGGTTGTGGAAGATAAGGCGCTGATTTTCAAAAAGGCTGATGTTCTGGACCTACAAGAAAAGCTGCAAGATGTCTGTGACCATCCTGAAAAGGTAGCTGTGTATAAAAAGCAGGCGGCAGATTTTATCTGTAAAAAGTACAACTGGGATGAAGTTGTGAAACAAACCATGAAGCTGTACAGGAGAAAATGAATGAAGGTACTGATAGTAAATAAATTTCTATTTCCAAACGGCGGATCAGAAACATACATATTCAAGCTGGGTGAGGCGCTGGAGCAGCACGGACATGAGGTTCAGTACTTCGGTATGGAGCATGAAGGCCGCTGCGTGGGCAACCGGGTCAATGCCTATACATCTGATATGGACTTCCACGGCGGCAGCAAACTGAGCAAGCTGACCTACCCGATCAAGACCATCTACAGCAAGGAAGCACGGGTGCAGCTGAGAAAAGTACTGGACGACTTCAAGCCGGATGTCTGTCACCTGAACAACTTCAACTACCAGCTGACACCTTCTATCATCCTGGAAATCGTGAAGTGGCGCAAGGAGACCGGAAGGGATTACAAGATCATCTTCACGGCACATGACTACCAGCTGGTCTGCCCGAACCACATGCTGAACAATCCGAACACCCACCAGAACTGTGAGAAGTGCCTCGGCGGCCATTTCGTGAACTGCATGAAAGGCAAGTGCATCCATGGTTCTACTGCGAAGTCTGCCATCGGCATGATGGAGGCTGAGTTCTGGAAGCGGAAGGGAACCTACAAGTACATTGACACCATGATCTGCTGCTCAGAGTTCATGAAGAGCAAGATGGACAGCAATCCGCTGTTTGCTACTAAGACCGTGGCAATGCACAACTTCATCGACAAGGTGGAGTGGAAAGAGACGCCGAAGAAGGATTATGTTCTCTACTTTGGTCGCTTCTCTGAGGAAAAGGGCATCGGCACACTCATCAAGGTCTGCAAGGAGCTGCCGAATGTTCAGTTTATCTTCGCCGGCACTGGCCCACTTGAAGATACAGTAAATGGTATTAAGAACATCAAAAATGTTGGCTTCCAGAAAAGCGAGGGATTGGAAAAACTCATCCGGGAGGCACAGTTCTCCATCTATCCTTCTGAGTGGTACGAGAACTGCCCATTCTCTGTGATGGAATCCCAGATGTACGGCACGCCGGTACTGGGAGCAGACATTGGTGGCATCCCGGAACTGATTCGGGTCGGCAAGACCGGCGAGCTGTTTGAGAGCGGCAATGGCGAAGACCTGAAGAAAAAGGTCGAGAAGCTCTGGGGTGATAAGAAGCTGTGTGCGGAGTACAGTGCGAACTGCAAGGACATCAGCTTCGATACCATTGATAAGTATTACGAGAAAATCATGAAGGTGTATCAGTGGGGAGGAGAACAGACCGATGGTTTATATGCTGTTTGATAACCCAGCAGATAAACAGAATATGATGTTTCTGAACGGCTATGAAACAGCCAAGATACGGCAGGTTTATCCTCCCCAGAAATGTAATTCCACCAAAGAAATGCTGGCAACTTGCAAGGATATGATTAAGCAGTCGGCGGAGGGTGACACTATCATCTGCTGGTATGACTTCATGGCAGTTTTGTGCTGGTGGCTGTGTAAATTAGAGTTCAAGAATAGAAAAATCGTTGCGCTGAATATTCTGCTCAAAGATAAAGCAACTGCAATAAACAAGTTGGCAAAGTTTTTATACAAGCCTGTGCTGAAATCAAAAAAGGTTCAGGCAACTGTGACTTCCAAGAAGTACGGTGAACACTTGAACGAAATGCTCGGAATCCATAAGAAGTACACGCTGTTGCATGACACCTATCATGGTGGTTACAGCATTGAATATGAAGAAAAAGCTAATCCGAATACCGTGTTCTGCGGCGGCCGGAACGGTCGCGACTGGGAGTTTCTGATTAGAATTGCACAGGCGATGCCGGAAGTTACATTCAACTGTGTTATGCCGAAGGATAAGTATGAGCAGTATAAAGAAAATTTCGGCAAAAATATGGTGGTGAAGTCGGATATTCCTGAACAGGAATTCCTTGAGTTCATGTGTCAATCACAGCTGGTGATTACGCCGTTGGATACGGAGGCACCGGCCGGATTGATCGCTTTTTACCAAGCGGCAGCCAATGGGAAGACGGTAATTACATCGGATACAGTAACCACACAGGAGTATTTTGCCGATGGCAGAGGTGCTTTGTGCGGAAGGGATATTGAAGACTGGAAAAATAAAATCCAGTACTATTTGCAGAATAGAGAAGAAGCCGATTCTTGTGTGGCAAAGTTTAAGAGCTTCCTTGAGAGTGAGTGCTCCGAGCAGAAATATGCAAAGATATTGTGGGGAATGCTTGCGGAATGAAAGAGAGATATGCGGGAATAGATGGATTGAAAGCCTATGCCATTATTGGCATCGCACTGATGCACATCCTTTCGAATGGCAATTTTGGCTTAACCGGATTTGTGTTCCAGAAGTTGATACCATCCTTTACGAACCTTGTATTCCTTTTTATGATGGTCAGTGGTTTTGGAATGTGCTGCGGCTATTATCAGAAATTCAAGGAACAGAAAATTGGTATGGGAGAGTTCTACGCCAAAAGATACAGCAAAATCTGGTCATATTTTGCATTGCTTTGTGCGCTGGACTTTGTAATGTCACCTAGTAAAAGTGCGTTGTATGAGGTTTTTGCAAACCTGACACTCTGTCAGGGACTTTTGCCGAATATGAACATATCGGTTATTGGTGTAAGTTGGACGCTGGCAGTCATTTTTGTGTTTTATCTGCTATTTCCATTTTTCTGTTTTCTACTGGAAAACAAGAGACGTGCATGGCTGGCATTTGTCTGTGCTGTAGTCTACAACTTCGTATGCAATACATATTTCTTTGATGAAAACCATATCGCCGATAGAGTGACAGTGAATTTCAGCCCGAGGACAAACATTCTGTACTGTGCAGTCTATTTCATTGCAGGTGGTCTGATTTTCCTCTATCGGAAAGAACTGGCTGAGTTCGCATCGAAGTACAAGGTTATCACCGGAGCAATTTTGCTGATTGCCACAGTTATTTATTTTGCAGTAGGCGGCAATACGCTTACGATGCTGTTATTCTGTGTGGCAGCACTGGTCTATACCCTCGGATGCAATCGGGGGGGGGGTACTGATCAATCCGGTTGCCAAGTTCCTCGGTGGTATCAGTTTCGAGATTTACCTGTGCCACATGGTAATTTATCGTATGCTTGAGAAGTTACACCTCATTCATCTATTTAAAAACGGTCTGCTGGCATATATTTTCACATCCGTTGCAGTCATCTGCGGTTCGGTTGTGTTCTCAGTATGTGCCAAGTGGTTCTTAAATAAAATCGAAACATTCTTAAAAGAGAGAGTAAACAATAGGAGCGTTAATCATGTCTGAAGAAAAAAAGTTAAATGGTACGGTCATCGTTACTTACCGATGCAACGCTCGTTGCTCTATGTGCAACCGTTATAAAGCACCTTCCAAGCCGGAAGAGGAAATCAGCATCGAGGCCATCAAGAAGCTGCCGAAGATGTATTTCACAAACATCACCGGCGGTGAGCCGTTCATCCGTACTGATCTGAAGGATATTGTGCGTGAGCTGTATAAGAAGTCTGACCGTATCGTTATTTCCACGAACGGCTTCTTCACCGACCGTATCGTTGACCTGTGCAAGGAATTCCCGCAGATCGGTATTCGTATCTCTATCGAGGGTCTGGAGCAGACCAACAACGAGATACGTGGCCTGCAGAACGGTTATCAGCGTGGCTATGGCACACTGAAGAAACTTCGCGAGATGGGCATGAAGGATGTCGGCTTTGGCATGACTGTTCAGGATAAGAACGCTCCTGACCTTGTTCCTCTGTACAAGATCTCTCACGAGATGGGCATGGAGTTTGCAACTGCTTCTCTGCACAACAGCTTCTACTTCGTTGAGGCAAAGAACATCATCCATGACCGTCCAATGGTAGCAAAGAACTTTGAAAATCTGGTCAACGAACTGCTCCGTAGCAATAGCCCGAAGAAGTGGTTCCGTGCTTACTTTAACCACGGTCTGATCAACTACATCTACGGCCAGAAGCGTCTGCTGCCTTGCGACATGAGCTTTGATACCTTCTTCATCGACCCGTATGGTGACGTTATGCCGTGCAATGGTACCAAGGATAAGGAAGTCATGGGCAACCTGAACAATCAGACTTGGGACGAGCTGTGGAACAGCCCGGAGGCCGAGAAGGTTCGTGCAAAGGTTCGCTGCTGCGACCGTGACTGCTGGATGATCGGTAGTGTTTCTCCTGCTATGCACAAGTACATCTGGAAGCCTGCTACCTGGGTTCTGGTACATAAGTTCAAGGCGCTGTTCACTAAGCATCCGTACAGCATGTACGAACTGAAGATCTGCCGCGACTACCGTGATGGCAAAGTTACTAAAGAAGATCTGGATAAGTGCAGCACCTGTGATATAAACTGTGTGATCAACAATGGTCTGAGTGAAGCTTCTAAGGAGCAGCTGAAGCATAAGACTGGCGAGGAAATCGTGGATGCCGATATCGCACAGCAAATGGAGACGAAGTCATGCTAAAGGCGGTAGTAAAATCTTTCATTGGAAAGGTCCATGCGAAGCGGTTTCAGGTGCAGGCAGGAAAAAATGTCTATATTGGAAAGCATTGCGCGCTAAAAGGGAAAAGCAATATTGTCTTAGATGATGGTGTGACAGTACGTCCCTATGCCCAAATTTGGTCGGGTGGGGGTACGGTAAGAATCGGCAGAGGTTCCGAAATTGGTGAGCGATGCCGGATTTCCATTGCCAACTCTCTGGAAATTGGAGAAAAGGTTCTTCTATCGCCAAATGTGTATATAACCGATTGTGATCATGAGTATCGCAATATAGATGTTCCTGTGATTGAACAAGGAATTGTTCAAAAAGGACAGGCAGTGTCAATTGGTGATGGTTCTTATATTGGAATCAACACTGTGATTGTAGGCAATGTGAAGATAGGAAAACATTGTGTGATCGGAGCAAATTCCGTGGTTACTAAAGATGTCCCAGACTACTCCGTAGCAGTTGGAATTCCGGCGAGGGTGATAAAAAACATAAAGAACTATTAGTGCGAGGATTATACTAATGGAATTAGGCTTGGTAAGCATTGTGTTACCGGTATACAATGTGGAAAAATATCTCGATCGATGCATTGAGAGTGTTGTAGGGCAGACATACAGTAATTTGGAAATTATTCTTGTGGATGACGGTTCACCCGATCGCTGCCCTCAAAAGTGCGAAGAGTGGGCAAAGAGGGACAAACGGATAAAAGTTATTCACAAAGCAAATTCGGGACTTGGATATGCACGTAATACGGGAATAGAATATGCTTCTGGTGAATATATCTGCTTTTTTGACAGTGATGATTATGTTGCGCAAGATACAATAGAAAAAGCATATGCCACGGCCAAAACAAGTAATAGTGATATGGTTTTGTTTGGCCACTATGATGTAGATGCTCAGGGGAAAATTGTCAAAACATATATACCAACCGCAAAAAAAGAAAATTATGAAGGCGCTGAAGTCCAAGATGTACTTTTGCCTGACTTGATTTCAGATGATCCAGAGACTGGAAAAAGCACTAACTTGTGGTTAAGTGCTTGCTTTTGCCTATATTCTATGCAGCTAATCGAAGAAAGTAATTGGCGATTTGTTTCAGAAAGAGATATTATATCCGAGGATGTATATTCGTTACTAAGACTATATAAAACCGTGAAACGAGTAGCGATAATCCCAGAAGCCTTTTACTATTATTGTGAAAACGAAATGTCTCTGACGCATACATATAGGGCCGATAGATTTGAAAGAATAAAGAAATTTTATCTGGATTGCTTGGATGCTTGTAATGAACTGCAATACAACGTTGATGTAAAAAAACGGTTCGCTGGTCCATTTATTTCGAATACAATTGCATCTATGAAAATGATTGTAATCGCAGATTTAGATAAAAAAGAGAAAATCACAATCCTTAAACAGATTATCGATGATAGTTTGCTTCAAAAAGTGGTTCATGAAATTCCGTTGAATAAGGAAAAAAGAGGGAAAAAGCTTTTTTTAACTGCGATTAAGGGAAAAAAATATTGGCTTTGTTATTACTTATTACGAGTTAAAGTAGGAAAAGTTAGAGGGAAGAAGAAGTGAAAGCAAAAAGCATAAAATGTAATCAACTGCTAATTGTGGCATGGATGTTTCTCTTTGCCTTGCAGCAAGCATTGTCGAATATATCATCGTTGTTTTCATATATAGATGAGGCACCACTTTTAATCTTCTGTGGAATTTCATTCTTTAAAATTTTACGACGAGGTAGAGTTAGCATAAATAAAGAAAACCGAGGGTACTATATTGCGATTGCTTTATTTGTGGCTACCGGTCTTCTTGGCAATGTCATATATCATTATCAAACATGGAATTTGGTTTTTATAGATTTGCTCACAAATTTAAAGTTCTTCGGTGCAATAGCCTTTTTTTCATTGTACATAAGGCAAAGTACATTGAAAAGTAAATACTTAGTAGATATAGCAAAGCTTTTGACGATTTTACTTACACTCCTTTTTATGGTAGATCGATTTCTCAATATTTTCCCGGCAGAGTACAGATACGGAATAAAGTCAACAGTTCTGTTTTATGGACATCCTACCTATTTTGCAGGAATTTGCGCGTTCCTAATTGCAGTAATGACGATATATCATGTGAATAAGTATAGAGTGTATATCCTGATGGACCTTGTGATGATGGTCTTTACTCTTCGAAGTAAGGCCATCGTCAGTGCAATTGTATATATACTGCTTTACATTATTGTAAAAAAATTGCACGGAAAATTAAAAGTATGGCAGATTGTTATTGTTGGCATTATAGGTGTTGCCTGCGCATGGTCGCAAATATATTTCTATTTCATCAACTTGAGAGGACAGTCCGCACGATCTGTTATGCTGCTTACTTCGTTCCTTGTTATGCGAGATTATTTCCCAATTGGAACAGGTTTCGCTACATATGCGTCTCATAGTGCGGCGGTAAATTACTCACCAGTGTATTCCAAATATGGATTTGAATTAATGTATGAACTACGCAATTCAACAGAGGGAACTTTTTTTGATGATCAATTTTGGCCCATTATTTTCGGGCAGACCGGTGTTATAGGGACAATTTGCTATATTTATATACTTGTTTTCTTGTTCAAAAGAATACAGAAATTATATAAGACAAATGCTGATGCATATATGGGTGGATTATTTGTTTTCATATATTTGCTTATATCATCGATTGCTGAACCTGCATTTAATAACTCTGTGGCAATTCCGTTAGCAATGGCTATTGTGATAGCAATGAAAAAAGCAAATGAATGTGCATGAATGCGGGGTGGTTTAATGGATAGAAAAATAAGCGTCATCGTTCCGGTGTATAAAGTGGAGCAATATTTGAACAGATGCATACAGAGTATCGTGAATCAGTCGTACAATAATTTAGAGATAGTTTTGGTAGATGATGGCTCACCTGATGAATGCCCCGCTATATGCGATAGTTGGGCCGAGAGAGATCAGAGAATCAAAGTGATACACAAGAAAAATGGCGGCCTATCATCTGCAAGAAATGCAGGTCTGGACATCGCAACTGGTGACTATATCGCTTTTGTGGATAGTGATGATTATGCTGCATCCAACATGTTTGAAATCATGTTGGATGCAGCAATAAGAAACAATGTTGATGTTGCATGTTGCGGACGTGTGCGTGTTTCAACGGCAAGTAAAGTTGAAATGTTCACGCTGCCTGAAGAACAAGTGTTTACTGGTGAAGAGGCCATAAAGCAGCTATTAATAGGCGGGGCGATTGAAGAAGCAGCATGGGATAAGTTATACAAGGCAGACATATTTGATAAGAGAAGGTTCCCGGATGGCGAAATCAATGAGGACATCGTGCAGACAATAGAAATTCTAGGGTCCTGCAGACGAATTGTTCATGTGGGAAGAGCATTGTACTATTACTGTGAAAATAAGAATAGCATTACAACAAGCAAATATAATCCTAAAAAAATGATATGTATAAAACACCTTGATCAAGTAGCTAACTATTTAGGTAAATCATATCCGCACTTATTGAAACATTATTATGATTTGGAATTGCGGTATTGCCAAGGAATTTTATATTTGTTGCTTGATAATGCAAAGACTCTAAATGATAATAAGGACGATTATAAAGAAGTCTATGCCAGATTTAAGAATGCTTACAAAGCAGCTGCATTCAGAAAGGAAACGAGCCGATCCGAGAGGATGAAAGGTGCATTGATATATTTCCGAGTTTATTATTGGATACATAAATTAAAGAAGGGAAGGTTAGCAGGTGAAGTTTCTGGTAATTGATGATGAGCATGAACTTTATCGTGTAATGATGAATGACCTTTTTACTCAAACACACTATCAAGTTGAGGAAGTAAAAAGAGTCGAGATGCCATCGATTGTAAAAAAAATCCATGATATTTATTATTCGAGAAAAATTAATAGATTTTTTGAAATGCCAGGAAAGTCTTTATGGAATCATTGGTACACATTACATAATTATCCATTTGTAAAGGATGAAACGTATGTAGTCATCTTTATGAATGGTTCTTTGAGACATTATTATAATGAGCGATACTTAAAAAACATCAAAAAACAACACACTAATGTCAAACTATGCCTTTTAATATTTGACAAGTCAATTTATTATGGTGCGAAACGCGCTATAAGTATGCGAAAATGCTTTGATTACGTGTTTTCTTTTGATGAAGAAGACTGCAAAAAGTACGGATTTATTAGGTTTTATAATTGCTTTTCACACCCTTATGGAATTTATAAAGATAATAGTAAGCAAAGTGATGCTTTCTTCATTGGTAATGCAGGAGGAAGGCTAAAAAAATTGCAAGAGACATTTAAATTTATTGCGACAAAAGACACAAAGTGCAATTTTTTTATTACGGGTGTAGATGAAAGCAATCAAGAAAAAATAGAGAATGTGACGTACAATAAAGAAATGTCTTTCTATGAAGAAATGAGCTATTCATATAATAGTAATTGTCTCATTGAAATTTTGCGAGAAGGGCAGACGGGAATATCTTTAAGGGTATGTGAGGCTATAGCCTTCAACAAGAAGCTCATTACTAATAATATAAATATCATGCGTGAGCCATTCTTTGATGGCAGATATATGAAGGTGTTTACCCGTCCTGACGAGATCAATGTCGATTTTATTAAAGAAAAAACTAACGTGAATTACAATGATACTAATATTTTCTCACCGGTAAGAATATTGGATTTGATTAATAGGTATGAAAATGAAAAACAGTGTATTAATATTTAAATACAATCAAGCCGGATTTGAAGAATATTACTCTGAAAAACTAAAGGAATTAAAATGTGATGTTTTAAATGTATGCGAATTGTCGAAATTAAGTGAGTCGTGTGGAATTATTCGATATTAACATGGGACATTCTGTGAAGCGCTATTTTCAAAAACCTAATAGAATGAAAACCATCTGTAAGCTTTCAACTGAATTGGCAAAAATCGGATACATGGTTGGATAATTTATTTAGTGGAAAGGAATCTGGACTTAACATTTATGGCGATGTACGACACACTGATAGCAAACAATCAAGCCGATATACTTTTGTTGCAGCATAATAATCCGTATGCTATTGTTCTTGAAAGACAGATTTTTTCCGAGGCAATAGAAAACGGAACACTCGATGTTAAATGTGAAACAGAATTCAAGGGAATAGAAGCTTTTCTTTCTAAGCGGAAGATACAAAAGTTTATCGGGAAGAACACGGCAAATTGGATTCTGAACCGAACGGTATTAATGAATTACTTAAAAGATGCTAAAGGAGCTAAAAAAAGACCAATCGTTCTTTTTTTGAATTCCGTATTTACTGAAATAAGATATCCGGTTGATGCACTGTTGCACTTGAAAAAAGAATACGGAGCGATATTTATTTTATATTATATAGATACGATTAGTCGGGGTGTGTCACTTTATGCGAATTATCTTAGAGAAAAAGGAGTCTTTGACTTAATTTATACGTTTGATAAAGATGACGCGTATAAATACGAATTAATGTTCTGGGAGACGCCATATTCAAAGATGCGCCTAAATATATCAAATAAATTTGATTTGTATTTTTGCGGGGTGGATACAGACAGAATTGAAACCATTCGAACAATTTCTCGGGTTCCGGAGCTAGATTATTCGATGGATTTGATTGGGGTATCCGGGAACGGCGTGTTCGAAGAAAACAACAGGATAATATTACATAGTGTTAAAGATGTTATGCCATATAAAGTAGTGCTTGAAAAGACACTAGAGGCTAACTGTATTCTTGAAATAGTAAGACCGGGGCAGGTTGGCTTTACGCTGAGAGCGTTTGAAGCGGTTGTTTATAATAAAAAGCTACTTACAAATAACAAAAGAATAACAGAATTTCCGTTTTATAATTCCAAATATATGAGAGTGTTTAAAAAAGTTGAAGATATAGATTGGAAATGGGTTAAATTAAAAGACAAAGTAGATTATCATTATGATGGGTCTTTTTCGCCATTAAAATTTATTGAGGAGATAAGTAATAAAGCATGCCAGATAAAAGGAATTCGCTAAAAGTTAATGCTGTCCTAAATATTATAAAGCAATGCTGTGCTATCATATTCCCATTGATTACTTTCCCTTATGTTTCGAGAACATTAGGCGTTGAAGCCTACGGGAAAGTCAATTTTAGCAGTTCAATTATCAGTTATATATCACTGTTAGCGGGTTTAGGTGTTAGTAGTTATGCCGTACGGGAAGGTGCGCGAATCCGTGACGATAAAAATAAGTTTGAAAAATTTGCAAGTGAAGTATTCTCAATCAATGTTGTTTCCACGGTAATTGCATATGTACTTTTAGCAATATTGGTTTTATTTTGGAAGAAACTTGAGCCGTATAGAGTTTTGATAGTGATATTGAGTATAAATGTGTTGCTGACAACATTGGGAACAGACTGGATAAATACAGTTTATGAGGACTTTCTTTATTTGACGATACGATATGTTCTATGTCAGTCAATAGCAGTCGTAACAACGCTGCTATTCGTAAAAAAGCCTGATGATGTGGCTCTATATGCATTTTTTAGCAATCTTGGAACGATTTTGGCAAACATTTTAAATTTGTTTTATATACGAAGAACATTGCGTATAAATGTCAACTTTACGTTAAAAATGAATGTGAAACACCATTTTCGACCGATTATGCTACTGTTTGGAAATATGATTTCAAGTATGATATATCTTTATTCAGATACAACGATGCTAGGCATCTTAGCAAGCGATGCTGCCGTTGGATATTATACAGTGTCAAGCAAAATTTATTCATTGCTCAAGCAAGTGATAAATGCAGTATCAAATGTCTTGACGCCTAGGTTGAGCCATGACTTTGAAAATAAGGCAAAAAAGAACATGACCAATAATATAAATAGCGTGTTGGGGGCACTATTAGTCGTTGTTATTCCTATCACGATGGGAATGCTTTGTATGGGAAGGGAGATTATCCTACTCATTGCAGGAAAAGAATATTTAGAGGCTTATCCAGCACTTTCGATTTTAAGTGTAACGCTCATTTTTTCTACATATGCATGTATATTTGTAAGCGTTATAATGCTTGCACAACGGAAAGATAAGGAAATACTTATAGCTTCAGGAATTAGTGCTGCAGTAAATATTCTACTAAATTTGATTCTGATTCCCCAATATAGTTACAACGCTGCAGCATTTACCACCTTTATTTCTGAATGTTTGATGCTTGCGATGGGAATTTATTATACCCATCATACAATTAAGGTTGAAATCAGAAAGTACTTAGTATTGGCAACAATTGGTGGAATAGAAGTCCAAATGATATGTCATGAAATAAAATGCATAGTGACAAACGGAATTCTCGCATTGTTTATAAGTATCATACTTTGCGGTGCTATCTATGGAATGACTATATTGCTTTTGTTTTTAATTAAAAAAAGAAGAAGACAAAAGAAGTATGAGTAAGTATTTCGGAACATATGTCTTCCGTGGTGAAGCCGGAATTACGCTAACGGCAGCCCATGCCTACAAGGTGGGTCGCCTCCTGGGCTGATATTAGAGTGTGAGAGAGAGACTCTGTAAATAAGATTCTTCGCAATTTTTACGGATTACAGGAATGCTGACTAAAAGGGATAACCACAAAAATGTATTGCCCTACCCAGGTATAATCTGATACAATATACATGGTATTTCTATACCGTGGTCCTAGGGTGCGATCTTACAGGAGGGTGCCCTGGGACCTTTCCTTTTTCATTCTATATGGACAGTATACTGATCAATCGCTGGACACGCAAGTAGATCTTTCGGTGGACATTTTGGGAGAGCAGAAACAATGTGGGTCGGCGAGAGTGAGAGCGCAAAGTTCTGGGCGACCGTACTGAATGGTCTGAGGAATGGGGGGGGGGAGAGGATATTTTCATCGCATGTACAGACAATTTGACTGGCTTTGATGCAGCCATCCACGCAGTATTTCCGGAAACGGAGATTCAGAACTGCATTATTCACCAACTGCGGAATTCCAGCAAATATGTCTCTTACAAAGACCTGAAGGCTCTCATGACCGATTTGAAGGCCGTGTATGCCGCCGTGGACGAGCAGGCTGCTCTGGATGCTTTGGAGACTTTTGCGTAAAACTGGGACAGCAAATATCCCAAGGTTGCAAAGTCGTGGCGGGAAAACTGAGCCAACCTCAGTACTTACTTCAAGTATCCTCAGGAAGTCCGCCGTCTGATCTATACCACGAACACGATTGAAGGATTTAATCGGCAGCTGCGGAAGGTCACAAAATCCAAGAGCGTTTTCCCGACAGACGACAGTCTGCTGAAAATGCTGTATCTGGCGATGATGGATATTACAAAAAAGTGGACGGGGCGGCGGCAGGACTGGAGCAGAATCCACGCCCAGCTGTCCATCTACTTCGCTGAGCGCATGCCAGATTAACACCTGCTGCGGATGAATGTCAAGGGTATATGAACGGCTTCGCCGCCCTTGACATTCCCCTCCCTTGCCGGCGTTATGTTGTTATTAAGGCGTCAGTCGGATTTGCCGTCTGCCGTCTCATATTAAAAACTGTTCTGTTTTATAGCTGTTTGGACTTTACACAAAATTTGGGAGTGACCCGAAGCAAAGTAAGTGATCGCTTACACATCAACTGCGCGGAATCTATGCTACGTGGTTGATTCTTTTGTAAACGCCGTAGTAGGTTTCTCCATCCTGAACAGAATCAATCTCAGCGTAATTCACTAAAGAACCACTGACTATTTTGCTCTGGTCCAGTACAAAATAATCAAGCCCATCCTCTAGAGCAACCTGTTCGACCTCATCCAAGTTAATCTGATCACCGTTTATAGGCCCGAAGCAGGGGGATTGAAAATTTCTCCATTCGCTATACGACCCATAGGGCATCATGATTGTTGCATCATACTGCCGGACATACATTGCTAGATCGTAAGGGAAAGCAGCACGACAGGCTTCACCGTTTTGCTCTGCTAGAATAATATCACAGGTTTTCTCAACAGATGCGGGTACCTTATACAGATTCGCAGCTACTTCCCAAGGCCAGCCGATGTCTACTTTAGGGTAGATGGTGTTATACTGACGAGTGGAGGACATCACGCCCAAAGCTAATACCGCTATAAGCGCAGCCTTGGCTGCTGGACGTTTGGCCTTCCACAGACTGTCTGCAATGCAGTATGCAACGATTAGGTCGAACGGCAATATCCAGTAGAAGCGGCATATCTGTATATAATCGCGTCCCTCGGCGTAGCTACCTACGAATGGGGAAAGCAGGATAAGCATTCCCAATGCAGTCGGAGCCAAAAAAAATGTGATGGTTCGTTTGTGCTTTTCATCATCTGATAAAATGAGATAAGCGATAGCAAACAAAAAGGGAAGGAAATAGAACCCACGGGAAGTGGCAAGATTAAATACATCAAGAGCGATTGAAAACAATTCATGTAAACGATTCATTTTTCCTGCCTCCACCAGTTAGCGAGTGATGTAGTAAAGAGCCAGGCAGGGAATGGTGCAAATGCCTAACTTGATGCAGAAAAGAAAATTCCGCTTTCGGACAAAATGACACAGGCCAAGTACGCCTAAGAGGAAGGGAACCATGAGGAAGGACGAAGCTGCTACCATACAGCCGGCCCAAGCTGTCAGGGCTAGCAGAACCCAGAGCTGCAGCTGATGCTTTTTGTTGGTTTCGTTTTCGAGAATAAGGAACAGGTACAGAATAAACGGGCAAATGAGCATAGCGGTCACAGTTTTGCCGTACCAGCTGTACATAAGCAGCCACCATTGTCGGACGCCGCCTCCGCAGCTACCCAGTTCATAAGCAATCTGAAGAAATAGTAGACCAGCCAAGGGCTTTTCTTCTTCGCCACCAAACATGTCCTTCAAAATCAGGTACATAATGATATAGGCGGCAGGAATAACAATAACAGGTAGGAGCGTCCGGCAGAGAATGGATGGGTGGATGCCTGTAAGCTGGGTCATTGTGGCCCATATGATGCCCCAGAGTGCGATTTTATGATGTGGCTCGATTTGATCCAAAATATCAACTTGGCGGCCAGTCTGCGGTTCATACTGGTTGATGGTGTTGGTGTAGAGGGCGGTTGTAGATTGAGCTAAATAATCTGAGTCATCGAAGGCGAGAAAATATCCAGTCACGGTGCGGGCTGTCTGCAACACAACCATTACAATAACCAGCGTCAATAAGATCCGAGCTGTCCGGGATAGTTGCAAGCCCCTTGCAGGGAATAGTGCCATTCGACCGTGGGTATACCGCACCAATACACCAGCAATGGTCAACAGGATCATTACTGCACTCCACAACACAGTAAGGGTGGTAAGTGATGTTTTAAACAACAGAGCACAGGGTAAACCGATGATCTCATATGTGCCCCAAGCAGTGGCAAGTCCTGCTAGATATGACACAGGAGAAATTACGCTCCGCTCAGGAAAAAACAACCCGCCAATGGCTAGCGGAACGGCAAGCATAAGTAGGTAGAACCAGACCACTTGTAAAGCAAACATAGCAATCCCCCAACAATTCCATGAAATATTATACATTATAACATATTGTCTGGATGGGCGCAAGACAAGTGGCGAACGGGCGTAAAGAGATGGAATTATGCGTCCTCGAATTGTCCGCAAGTAGAGCATAGAAAAACGCCCAACATCTCCCGAACTGTTCGCTTTCGGGGCGATTTTGGACGTTTTTATTTGATATGGCTTTACGGTGGTGGAGAAGCCCTCTATTTGCTGCTTTGTGGCAATAGAAAAGCGCCACATCGCTGCGGCGCTTTTGCTTTGCCCGGAAGATGGAGCGAGGGGCTGTTCAGTTATCTGTTGTGCTTTTTCTTGCTGGCAACAACGGCTGTACCAATGGCTGCACTACCGCTGACAAGCATAAGGACAACCAGCAAAGCAGGGTTGCTGGTGTCGCCGGTCTGCGGAATGGTGTACTGAGGTGTGGCTGTTGCAGCAGGTGCCGGAGTGGCCGTTGCAGCAGGTGCCGGGGTGGTCGTGGCAGCAGGTGCCGGGGTGGTCGTGTCGGCGTCCTTGTACTGCAGGGCGGTAATGGCATCTTCAATAGCCTTAGCCATTGTATCAACCTCGGTCTGCTCCGTAATCTTTTTACCACGGGTCACAGCATTCACAGCGGCTTCCACGCCGGTGAAGTCCTTGTAGTTGTCCTTATTCAGTGCATTTGCTTTGGCAATGGCTGCATCGACCTTGGTGTAGTCGGCGTCCTTGTATTGCAGGGCAACAATGGCATCTTCAATATCCTTAGCCATTGCATCAACCTCGGTCTGCTCCGTAATCTTTTTACCACGGGTCACAGCATTCACAGCGGCTTCCACGCCGGAGAAGTCCTTGTAGTTATCCTTGTTCAGTGCATTTGCTTTGGCAATGGCTGCATCTACCTTAGTATAATCAGCGTCCTTGTATTGCAGGGCAGTAATCGCATCTTCGATAGCCTGTGCCATAGCGTCAACTTTTGACTGCGCTGCGGCACTTAACGAAGTATCAACACTGTCTATTGCTTGTTTCAAAACAGATACTGTTTCATCAGTATAAACGGAAATATCCTGTGGAACTTTATCTAATGCAACATTAACTGCCGTGTAATCAGCCAACCTGTTTGTTAAATCCCAACTAAAAGTCGGATGTTCTATTCCTTCTACCCATACAACTCCCTGTGAGGCATTGTTTTGCAACGAAACGAGAATATCATTATCTGTAAAATCAGTTATCGCCTTTGCACAAGGTGCCGGATCAAAGCTTGTATCAATAGCAAGACTACCCTTGTCTAATTTCGTAATGACACGATACCCATTATCACTTTCTTTATAAAAACAGTCAGCAACTGTTGGGGTTCCTGTCAGATGAGCAATCACAGCAGTATTTTCCTTTTCCGCACTTGATAAGTCGCTGCTTACCATCATGCAGTTATTGATTTTAACATTTTCTTCTACATTATTGTTGTAACCAACAGCCAATAACCCTCCAACTGTAGACTCCGGATTTTCGCTAACGATTGAGCCGTTAAACCAACAGTCTGAAATCACAGAAGTTTCATTGGCATTTAACCATTCGCCGACCAATCCTCCGACGCTATCACCATTTTTGGATTTTCTGCTAATGATGTTTGCGTCAGAACCGCATCCAACAATTTGTGTACCTTGCATGCATGATCCTGTAATTCCGCCTATGCTTCGCCAACCATTGACACTTTCTACAGTGCCGGATGTATAACAGTTTATGATCTTGCCGTTTTCTACCAATGCAGCTATGATGCCTACATGCATACTGTAATCATTGGCGCTCAAATCCGCATCTACAACATTCAGATTCTTGATTACACCGCCCTGCACATAGCCAAAAAGCGAGTCGAAAGAATCGTTGCCTATCCCATGACGGTTCAAGCTGTATATCGTATGTCCTTGTCCGTCAAATGTGCCTTTAAAGAAATAACCGTCGTCTACATTTCTGTTTGTAATCGGTGTCCAAGGATAACCTCCAAGGTCTAAGTCGCAGCCTAAATATATAATCTTATTCTCAAATGTATTACCTGTAGATGCACCAGTATCAATTCCAATATTTGTGAGTTCTGCAAGTCCCGCCAACTGTTCTGCCGTGGTGATATGGTATTCAGTGTCTGTCTCATGGCCGACGTACCAACTTGTGTCTGCCGAGCCGTCCCAATTATCGACTGAAGTTCCTTCAGCAAACGCTGCCATTGGCACGAAAGTCATAGCAAGGCAAAGCGTTAGCAGAAGGCTAAGAACTTTTTTCTTCATTTTCATTCCTCCTCGTGTTTTAAACATTAAGAATTGTTGCCGCAGCAAGTGTACCGATAAAATAGATTGAAGCATCCGCAACACCTGACAATCAGGCGCAAAACCTCAGCAGCAAGCCCCCTTCCCACAAAAGAAAAAATCCGAAAACAGGGCATAGTTCACCCTGCTTCCGGATTTTACACGATAATTTAATGTAATAGAGCTTGACACACTGAATAAAAGGTGCAATACTACTGCCGAGCCGAGCCGAGCCGAGCCATTTTCGCGCCTTTGAACAACATTGTCAAGCCCTCCTTCCGTAATTGTAGTAAGAAAAGAATATCAATCCCATTCCTCACAAATATACGTAGATATTATAGCAGATTCTCCATAAAACCACAAGTAGCGCTCAAAATATTGTCGTTCACCTTCTAAACACATTACCTCTTCCATTACTATCCCGACTTTATGACTTCTTGAATGCTATCTGAAAAAGAAAAACCGCTGTGCAGCCGACAGCGGTTCATCGTCATATTCTGTTTTCAGAACAGCCAAGCAAATAATGCTGCTGCAGCGACAATCAAGGCACTTCCCGCCAGTGATAGCAGCATCGGTGCTGCAAATGGGCATAACAGCAGCGCCACAAGCGCCGAAGCTACTGCCTGTGCATAGCTGCCATCCAGCAGCGCAAAAACAGGCTGACCGCATACAGCCGCAAACACCCTGCCGTCTGCAAGCTGACGGACGTAGACCCGGACACGGGCTGCAAGGAATTTGAGATTGAAAAGGGACACTTCTCTTTCCGGCTGGTCGCCCCATACAGAGAGGAACGCCGCAGGGAGGCAAGCGAAGCGGCGAAAAACGAATAAAAGGGTTTTAGGGCTTCGTTGATTGTTGCGTTGGCAGCTCCACCGCGATGATCGTGCCCTTGTCCGAACTTTCCTCCACCCAAACGGAGCCGCCGTGGAGATCGGCAATCTCCCACACCAACGAGAGCCCCAGCCCCGCACCGCCGTACTCGCGGCTGCGGGACTTATCCACACGGAAAAAGGGCTGGAAGATGCTTTGCTGATACTTCTCCGGAATGCCGCAGCCGGTATCGGAAACGCGAATCAGGAGTTTTTCCGTTTCCTGTGTGACACAGACCCGCACCGAGCCGCCGGGGCGGTTGTACTTAACGGCGTTCTCTGTCAGGTTAAAGATCAGCCGGTAGATCAGCGTATCGCTGCCGGTCATAACGCCGTCGCCATCCGCCTCCAGCGTGATGCCGCGCTTTTCCACCAGTGGCGCAAGATCCGTAAAGATCTCCTCAATCATGGGAGCGAGCTGGATCCGCTCGTTCCGTGCCACTTGCCGCAGATTGCTCATCTCCAGCAGCGTCTTAGTCAGCCGGGTCAGACGTTCCGTCTGCTCCCGCAGGAGGGTGAGAAACTCCGCAATCTCCGGCGGCACGTCGGGGTGCTCTGAGGAAAACAGATCCAGCTGCGCCTGCATTAGCGTCAGCGGCGTGCGCAGCTCGTGGGCGGCATTGCCGGTGAACTGCCGCTGGGCGGCAAAGGCATTGTTCAGCCGCTCCAGCATCTGGTTGAACGAGCGGCTCAGCTGCCGGAATTCCGGAATAACGTCTTCATCGATCCTCATATCGGCAAGATTGTTCAGCTGCACCTGCTCCACCTGCGAGGCAAAACTGCGCAGGGGCTTGAGCGCGCGTCCGCTGACAAAATAGGTCAGCACACCGCTGAGCAGCATTACCGCAGCCGTGATGTACCAGTTGGTAGTGCGGAAGCGCCCCTGCGCCCCATCGACGACGATGGTCAGCTCCTCGTCGGGCGCTATGTGCTGCGGGTCAAAGCTCACCGCGCCGTCCTCATTCAGGATTACCGTGCCGCCGCCCTGTAGGCTGTCCGCAATGGTGTCCATATAGTACACACCGGAGGAGCAGAGCAGCAGATTCATGATCACGCAGGTGACGCCGATGAGCAGGACGGTCATCAGGGTGATGCGCCACTGCAAGGAAAGACGCTTCATGCTTCCTCGCCTCCCATCAGATAGCCCTCGCCGATGCGGTTGCGGATGGGGTCATAGCCCAGCGCGGCGCGGAGCTTTTTGCGCAGGGCGGAGATGTGGACGCGAATGGAATTGCTGAAGCTGTCCACGCTGTTGTCCCAAACGTGATCCATCAGTTCCTCCTGACTCACGGGCCGCCCCTGATGCACCATCAGGTATTCGAGTATCCCTGTCTCCTTGCGAGTGAGCGTCAGCGTCTGCCCGTTGACGGCGGCGGTACGGGAGCGTGTGTCAAAGGTCAGGCCGCCGCAGGTCAGCAGCACATCCTGCTGGGTGAACTGCCGCAGGGTCAGGCTGCGAATGCGAGCCTCCAGCTCGGCAAGATGAAAGGGCTTTGCCAGATAGTCATTGGCTCCGGCATCTAACCCCTCCACCTTGTCCTCCACCTCACCCCGGGCAGAGAGGATCAGTACCTTTGTCTCCCAGTCGGTCTGCCGCAGGGTGCGCAGCACTGTCATGCCGTCCTTCCCCGGCAGGTTCAGATCCAGCAGCACCAGATCGTAGCGCTCCACGCCCAGAAGCTCCAACGCCTTTTCCCCGTCGTAGCAGCAGTCCACGCTGTACGCTTGGCGCCGCAGGCTGCGGACAATGGTTTCACACAGGGCGCGTTCGTCTTCAATTACTAAAAGGTGCATGAGAGCCCTCCTTTTTTATTCATTTTCATGTTATTATAATTATAGCAAAACCAGATAAGGTTTGCGTTAAATTTTCGTTCTTAACAGTGACTTTAACTCTCTTGTGCTATGATAGTGGCAGAAAAAGTGAAAGGGTGATGGAATTGAGCCATGTAAAAAAGGCGGCGGCGCAGGCCGTGCTGCTGGTTGTGGGCATCGCCATGCTGTGTTTCGGCGTATGGCGCGGCGAGACGGCGACGGTGCTGAGCAAAGCGATCAAATTATGTCTGGAGTGTGTGGGCATTGGGTAAGAAATTTTCGGGCGCGTCACAACTTCTGTCCCGCTTCCGGGGTTGGATACAGGCGGGGGCAGCCTTATTGACCAACCTGCACCTGCCGAACTTCCTCAAAGGCGGGCTGTATCAGGGCGCGGGGAAAAACGTCTGCGTGCCGGGGCTGAACTGCTACTCCTGCCCAGCGGCCTCCGGTGCCTGTCCCATCGGTGCGTTTCAGGCGGTGGTGGGGTCTTCCAAGTTCAGCTTTTCCTATTATATCACAGGTTTCCTTATTTTGCTGGGAGTCCTGCTGGGACGCTTTATCTGCGGTTTTCTGTGTCCCTTCGGCTGGTTTCAGGAACTGCTGCATAAAATCCCCACTAAGAAGCTTTCCACAAAGAGGCTGAAGCCGCTGACATACCTGAAATACGCTATACTGGTGGTGATGGTATTCCTGCTGCCGGCGTTCCTTGTGAATGATGTAGGCATGGGTGACCCGTTCTTCTGTAAATACCTCTGCCCACAGGGCGTGCTGGAGGGGGCCATCCCGCTGTCCCTTGCCAATTCCGGCATCCGGGCGGCGCTGGGGAGCCTGTTTACATGGAAATTCTGCATCCTGCTGGCGGTGATCGTGCTGAGTATCGTATTTTACCGGCCCTTCTGCAAGTGGCTGTGCCCGCTGGGTGCGTTTTACGCGCTGTTCAACAGGGTATCCCTGTTCCAGATGAAGGTAGACAGGAGCAAATGCGTCTCCTGCGGGAAATGCGCCAAGGCCTGCAAAATGGATGTGGACGTGACAAAGACGCCCAACCATGCCGAGTGCATCCGCTGCGGGATGTGCGTCCGCGCCTGTCCTACCAGCGCCGTCAGCTTCCGCTACGGCTTTGGAGATGGTAAAGATAAAACCAAGGCGGCTGCAATGCCGCAGAAAAACAATGATAATAAGGAGAAATAAAAAGATGAAGATGAATCGAACGAAACCTGCCGGCCGATTGCTGGCGCTGCTGCTTATCGCCCTGATTGCGCTGTCTTTGGCTGCCTGCGGAGCGAAGGGCGCAGACAAAACGGACGCAACGAGCAGCGAACCGAAGAATGCCGAGGAAGCGGCTGCCATGTACAACGATCTGATGGCGCAGGAAAATGACATTCTCTCGGAGAACACCGAACTTTGGGAAAAGGTATTCATGGCAGCCGACAAGGGCATGACCATGCAGGAGGACGGCAAAAACTACGGTGATTTCCTGCTCAGTACAATTGAATCCGCCAAGGATCAGTTTACGGCAGATGAGCTGAAACTGCTTCAGGAAAAAGCGGAGACGATTCGCGACATCGAAAACAAGCTGACCATGATTGAGGAAAAGTACCCCGATGCGGTACAGCAATCTATAGATGGCGCCATGAGCGTGCCTGCGGGCAGCGACATGACCGCGCCGCCTGATGACGGCAGTGTGCAGAAATTCCCTGCCTTTGAGGGCAAGGATCTGGATGGGAACCCGGTGAAGAGTGACGAGCTGTTCTCCGGCAACGCCGTCACCGTAGTGAATTTCTGGTTCACCACCTGCAATCCCTGCGTGGGCGAGCTTGCCGATCTGGACGCGCTGAACAAGAAGCTTGCGGAGAAGGGCGGTGCCCTCATCGGCGTCAACACCTTTACGCTGGACGGCGACGAGGCAGCGATCTCCGAGGCGAAGGACGTACTGGCCAAGAAGGGCGCCACCTATCAGAACGTGTATTTCGATTCCGACGGAGAAGCGGGAAAGTTCACTGGCAACATCTTTGCATATCCCACCACCTATGTGGTTGACCGCAGCGGCAACATCGTGGGCGAGCCCATCGTGGGCGCTATCACGGAAAAGAAGCAGGCGGAGACGCTGCAAAAGCTCATCGACCAGGCTCTTGCCGCCGATATGGGCTGACATCGGCTAACGCTTCTTTTCTTGGACTTCTACGTCCGTTTGCGTTATGGTAAAGAAAAAGTGATTCAATTATTAGTGAAATCTCGTAGACCAAAATAATATAACAGCCTTCCTGTTGCTTGACATATGGCAAAGGGAAGGCTGTTGCTGTATGTGCGCCCGGCATGGGTAATAGGTGGTGACCATGCTGGTTGTACATCTAATCGCCCCTGCCATCTTAAACTCCCTGGCAGGGGCGACTTATATAACCTTTTGTTTATCTGTATTGGAAAAGAGAATGTCGGAAAAAGGCAAGGAAATCGCATGTGTGCTTGCCAAGCTTCAATTGTGAACTTTTTGTAAATTTAACGAATTCGAGGTGTGCTTTTGTCCGAAATTTTCATCTCTTATAGTATAGAAGGCCAAAAACCTTCTAACAAGAGAATAGCGTCCTCTGCAGTACCGCTTTGAGGAAGCAGCGCCAGGATCGGATAGGGAGCGTGCAAATGGTCTTACGCATTTTCATACAAAATAGGGGCTGTTAGTGCAACGGTCCCTAAAAGTTTAATAATGAAAAGGTCGTTTACGTATCCATATCCTCAAACGCATCCAGCCCCTTCTTTGCCTCGGCTTTGGTGTCGCCGTGCCTGACGAAGCACATGGTCACAAAGCTCAGGGCTACAAACAGGGCGGCGTAGGGGAACAGTACGCGGTAGTCGATGGCTCGCATCAGGGAGCCGGCCACGATGGGCGTGACGACCTGCGCGGCCATCGAGAAGGTGTAGTAATATCCGGTGAACTTGCCGATGTCGCTGCCGCGGCACATTTCCACCACCATGGGCAGCGAGTTCACGTTGATGGCGGCCCACGCCAGGCCCACCAGCGCAAACACCACGTACATGATGGGCTGGATCGAGGTGTACATCGTGGTCAGCAGGTAACCCAGAATAAAGCAGGTGGCCAGCAGCACGATACCGCACTGGATCGTGCGCTTGCGGCCAATTTTGGCGGCCAGCGTACCGATGGGAATGTACGAGACGATTGCGCCCGCCGTGGCGACCAGCAGGCAGGTGGACGCACCGCCCAGGCCCTCGCCCATGACAGCCTCTACATACTTGGTAAACCACGTTGTAACGCCGTTATAGCCGATAAACCACAGCGAGATTGAGACCAGCAAAAACGCCAGGCTGCGCTTGACCGGGGTCGGCAAAACCTCGTGACCTGCGCCGTCGTCGGTGGCAAGGTTCCACTCGGGGTGGGCGGCCTCCAGCTTCTGGTTTGCTTCCTCAAGCTTCGGCTCCTTGATGGTCAGGTACAAAACGACAACAGCCACGACCATGATCATCGAGACGATGAAGAACAACGGACGGTAGCTGACGTGTTCCACGCCCTTCGTTTTGGACGCCGGGTACAGCACGGCGGCCAGCCCCAGGTACAGGATGCCGCCGACCGCGCCCATCAAGTTGATGATGGCGTTTGCGCGGCTGCGCAGCGGCTTGGGGGTGACGTCGGGCATCAGGGCCACAGCGGGGGAGCGGTAGGTGCCCATGGCCACCAGCAGCAGGCCCAGCACCACGATAAACAGAACTAACGTTCCGGTGCTGGGGTTGGCGGCATAGCGGTCGTCCAGCAGCGGGATGAGGTTCATCAAAATGGCCGCCGCCGCCGTGCCGCCCACGATAAAGGGCATACGCCGCCCGATGCGGGTGTGTGTTCTATCGGACAGCGCCCCAAAGAACGGCAGCAAAAACAGCGCCAACACGTTGTCTGCGGCCATGATGGCCCCGGCGAACGTCTCGTTCAATTTAAAGGTATCGGTCAAAATCAGGGTCATTACGCTGTCGTACATCTGCCAGAATGTGCAGATCGACAAAAATGCAAGACCCACCAGAATAGTGCGGCGGTTGTTCAGCTTCACGGCGATTCTCCTTACTTTGGGGGGACAATAAAACCCAGAATAGCTATATTGTAGCATTGCTTGTGCGCTTTGTCCACAATTATCTAATGAAAGCGATAAAATTTGCTAAAAATTGACGAATTTTAAACACGGCTTTTGCTCTGCGGCATCATACTTTGGAACGATTTACATTTTTTGTGAAGTACGGGATAATACCTGCAACACGAAGGGCTTGCGGTGCGATGACAGGTGGATTGACCTGAATCTGCATCTTCTATATAGAAAAATAACGGCGCATCACCTGATCAGGGTGGTGCGCCGTTGGTGTATTCGGGCGATTTTAGTGCTATTTCAAAATTTGCACACTTTCCTCTAAATTATACAATCGCATCCTCTACCACATCCGCCAGCTGGCGGGGATCCAGCTGGCAGGTGGTGCAAGCGGCGGCCAGTGTCTCCACAAGCTGCTGGTTGAGCGATACATCTGCGATAAAGCGCACTTTTTGCCACTGCCCGGCCAAAAGCTGCAGCGCGGCAATGCCAAAGGTCGTATAGCAGCCTGTTCCCGGTATGGAAAGTTGTTGACGAACGACACGATAGATATACACGATTCTCACCCAATTTTATTATGTTACATCACAAAACGCGTTGACAATAAATGGAAATTGCTGTAAAATACATATATGGTTTATGTGGCTTTTCTCGTGGTGCTTCTACCAATATATCACAGCCCCATGTGCAAAGTACACAACCAATGCCAGAAATTTTGGCGGCGTAAAATGTACGGCTGCTTTTACTTCTTCCGGCAAAAGTGGGTAATGATGGGGGAGATAGAAACTTATGTCCGAATATCGATTACGCGTGGCCGAAGCGATCGTTGCAGCACGAGAGAGCGTAGATGTCTCTCAGCGTGAATTGGCAGACCGCCTTGGCCGTGACAAGCGAACGATCCAAAAGTGGGAAAAGGGCGAAATGAAGATCGCCTTAGAGGATTTCCTCGAAATTTTCGACGCACTAAAAGTCCAGATGGAGCCGTACTCAAAATGGATACGCCACCCGGAGCTTTTCCCCAACGGATTGGCGGACATCCGTGGATTTGCCACGGACAAAAAGCGCGGCGCCCTGGCCGACTTTTACAAATGCCAGGCCTCGCCCCTGGAAGTCGAGCAGGAATATTACTTCCTGTTTGCGGATCACGGCAGTGATTACCATGGTATGTACCAGCAGTGGATGGCCAATCTGATGACCCCGCTGCGGGACCGCAGGCGCATCTGTGCCCAAGTCATTGACAACTATACCGAAGCGCAGGCTACCGGTACGATCGCCGACCCCGATGCACCTCAGCCAAACATGGAAGTGTTGAAAGCCTGCTACGAGGCCGGCTCCCAGAGTGTTCAGCAGGGCGAGAACGCCTACACGATGCTGAGCCTGGACCTGCATAAATAAGGAATAAACCCACCGTCCCCTGCGTACACTCTGCGCAGGGGGCGTTTTGTATGGCTGTGTTGGTGCAAAAATTCAAGGCCCGGGCGGCGGCGCTGCCCACGTTCGATGTGCCGTTCCTGATTATATTGCTGGCACTGCTCAGTTATGGGCTGATCATGCTGTTTTCGGCCGGGTATGCGGTGGCGCTGTACCGCCGCGGCGACGCCTACACCTACATCCGGCCGCAGCTGTTGTTTGCGGCGCTGGGCGTGGCGGCCATGTACGCGGCCAGCCTGGTGGACTACCACATTTGGCACAAGCTGGCCTGGCCGATGCTGGGGCTGTCGCTGGTTTTGCTCACGGTAGTGCTGTTTATGCCGGAGTACAACGGCTGCAAGCGGTGGATCGTGCTGCCGGGGCTGGGTACCTTGCAGCCCAGCGAGATCGCAAAATTCTCGGTGGTGCTGGTGTTTTCACACATCATATCGCTGAATCATGACAGGATGAAAACCTTCTCCACCGGCGTGCTGCCCTTCGCGCTGATTCTGGGCACGGTCACGGTGCTGATGCTGTTGGAGCCGCACCTGTCCGGCACGCTGTTGATTTTGTCCATCGGCGCGGTGCTTATGTTTGTGGGTGGGACCAGGCTGCAGTGGTTCGGCCTGGCAGGGGGCCTGGGCGTGGCGGCCATCGCGGCGGCGGTGGCGGCCCTGCCGGAGCTGGTCCCCTACGCCACCGACCGCCTGGCCAGCTGGCGAGATCCCTTCGCCGACCCGCTGGGGGAGGGACACCAGACGATCCAAAGCCTGTACGCCATCGCGTCCGGTGGGCTGGCCGGGCTGGGGCTGGGCAACAGCCGCCAAAAATATTTGTACGTACCCGAGCCGCAGAACGATTTCATCTTCTCGATCCTGTGCGAGGAGTTGGGCTTTTTCGGCGCGGCACTGGCGGTGGCGCTGTTTTTGCTGCTGTTGCTGCGCGGTATGTCCATTGCGGTGCGGGCGCGGGATAAGTTTGGTGCGCTGCTGACGGTGGGCTTTGTGGTGCAGGTCATTTTGCAGGCCATTTTGAACATTGCGGTCGTAACGAACACGATACCGAATACGGGTATCAGCCTGCCGTTTTTTTCCTCCGGCGGTACCAGCTTGCTGATGCTGCTGGGAGAAATGGGCATTGTGCTGTCCGTATCCCGGCAGACGGATATGGTGTCATAGTTTTTTCACAGTCCCACGGTTGAAACCGGGGGACTTTTGTTTTATAATAAAATAGATTTTTTAGCGGAAAGAGGTGCCCCATGGCGGACACGAAACAACAAAAACCACCCTTTCCCCTGCGGGCACTGGCGGCGTTTGCCGTTACGCTGGCGGCGCTGTTTGTGCTGTTGCTGGCGGCCTACGCCCTGCCTGGGGATCGGGTGCGGGACCACGTCTACGAATCCGTGCAGACCATCGCAGGTGAGGGGCTGTACCCTGAATATTTCGGCTTCAAGCTGTTCCAGATGGACAATTATACCGACACCATCATGCTGACCGAGGCCGCTGCCGCCGACGAGGCCCCGCCGCTGAGAGCCATGATGACGAACACGGCCTACAACGTCGATAACTTTGAGACGCTGGCCGATGACCTGCAATGGTACATAGAAAAGGATTGGGCCGCCGGGGCGCAGCGCACCGACGCACCGGAGCTGGAGCCCTTCTCCTACGCGCGGTACTGGCACGGGTATCTCATTTGGCTGCGACCGCTGCTGCTGGTCACGACCATTACCGGCGTGCGGGTCGTGCAGTATGTGGTGCTGGCGGCGCTGTTTGCGGCGGTGGTGTGGCTGCTGCGCCGCCGCTGCGGGCTGCGGGCGGCCTTCTGGTTCGTCGTCAGCCAGCTGCTGGTCACGGTGTTCTGGGTGCCGCATCAGGTGCAGTATTTCACCTGCTTTGCCGCCGCCTATGCTGGCTGCGTATGGGTGCTGGCCAAGCCCCGCCGCAGTGACAGCGTCTGCCTGGCCTTGCTGGTTTTGGGCGTTGTGACGGCCTTCTGCGACCTGCTCGTCACGCCGATCCTGACGCTTGGCCTGCCGCTGGTCTGCTGGCTGCTGCAGCCCCAGCAGCGGCTGCGGGCAGGTGTGCCCCAGTGCGGCATTGTGGTGGGCGGAAGCCTTTCATGGGGCGTCGGGTATCTGCTGTGCTGGGCGTCCAAATGGGTGCTGGCCGGGCTTGTGACCGGGCAGAACGTCATTGCCGACGCGCTGCACCAGGTGGGCGTGCGTACCGCCGCCGACAGCTGGCATGGCATGGAATTGACATGGGGTAATATAATACGTTTTGTATACGAAACGCTGGCGAAAAAGCACCTGTTCTGGCCGCTGGTCCTTGTGGCGGTGCTGCTGGCGGCGCTGTTTGTGGCAAGCATCCGGGATAAGCAGCAGCTTGTCCGGGCGCTGCCGCTGCTGCTCTGCACACTGATGACCCCGGCGTGGTTCATCGTGCTGCGCACCCACAGCATCCAGCACGGTTGGTTCACCTGGCGTGCGCTGGGCCTGACCATATTTGCCGGGGCGGCATTTTTGTATTATTGTTGTGATATTCGTGCCGCAGGGCGGCGTATTTTGCATAGGGGAAAGTAAACAACCATGAACGAAGTAGAAACCAAAAAAGAAGAAAAAACCACCGAACAGTCAAAGCCCAACTTTTGGCGCCGCTTGCCGAGGGCTGGGCGTATCGCCATAATTGCGGCAGCGGTCGTGGCGGTGCTGGCGGCCGTGGCCGGGCTGTACATCAACGGCAAGCTCGACCTGCTGCGCTACAACGACGGCAGCGTGGAGGAAATGGGCGATATTGACGCGGGCGAGGACCAGGACCTGGACGGCACCGGCCTGGCCCACACCGAAAAAGAGATGACGATGCCCGAGGGCAGCCCTTTCTCTGACGACAACGTGCTGAACATCCTGCTCATTGGTACCGACGAACGCACCGAGGCCGTCAACGATGCCGATGCCTTCACCCACCTGAACCAGCTGGACGGCACCGAGGATACGACCGAGTTCAGCGATGATGCCCGCGCCGACAGCATGATTTTGGTTTCGCTGGACATCAAGGATCATATCATCCGCCTTGTCTCCATCGAACGCGGCACCGGCGTACCGATTTTGCTGGATGGCTACGAGGACCAATACGACTGGATCACCCACACCTTCCGCTACGGTGGCCCCAAGCTGACGATGAAAACCGTCGAGGACTGCTTCAACGTCCAGGTCGACCACTATGTTCGCGTCAATTTCAACTCCTTTGTCCAGATCGTGAATGCCGTCGGCGGCGTCGATATCGACATCACCGAACAGGAGGCCAAGGCGCTGAACTGGGAGGTTCCCTCCAACTCGATGCTTATTGTCAACCACGTTGACCCGGGCCTCAACCACTTTGACGGCTACACGGCGCTGCAATACGCACGTCTGCGCAAGATCGACAACGACTGGAAACGCGTCGAGCGTCAGCGCACCGTCATCCAGGCCGTGCTGGACCAGGTGAAAAACGCCAGCGTCGTGGAGCTGGACAGCCTGCTGAACACCGTGCTGCCGCTGATCCAGACGAACTTTACCAAGTCCGAGATCGCCGCCCTGCTTGTGCAGCTGCCGGGCTTTTTGGGCTGCGATGTGCAGCAGATGTCGATGCCTTTGCAAGGCACCTACGGCATCCGCACCGGCATGGACAACCGCCTGATGTACGACCCTGACTGGGTCGTGAACATCAAGGCCTTGCAGGACTTTTTGTACAACGATAAGACCGCCGAGGAAGTCGTTGCCGCCACGCCGGAGACCGCCGCCGCCGAGGCTGCGGGCGAGCTGGTCATTGCCACCCGGGAGACTGCCAACGTGACCGACCCGGTAGAGGAGTACAATGCCAAAAACTTGCATCGCTTCGACATGACCTACCCATTGGATGCGTCGGACTTCGGGAAGGACGACTACCGCGTCTATGTGGCCGACACCGACAACCTGCGCGGGAGCGAGCTGCGCGGCGCACTGATCGAGCGGCTGTACACTTCCGGTGTGCGGGTCGTGGCCGTGCCCGATGGCGCGGCTGCCGGCGTGCTGTTGGACAACTACCTGCAGACCGGCAATACAGAGAGCCTGGACGGCTACCTGGCTGTGCTGCCCGCCGCCGACCGTGACAGTGCCCGCACCCTGTGGGAGGGCATCTACCGCAGCTACCCCGGCGTGTTCCATGCGGCGGGCCTGGGGGCTGACGTCCGCAGCGCCACCGTGGGCAAAGCGCTGTCTGTGCTGGCGAACGCAAGCTACAACTACCCCGAAACCGAGATCGCCGAGGCGGTAAAAGCTCTGCGCAGCGGCACGACCGCCGACGCCGTGTATTGGTTCAAGTCCGCCATGGCCAGCTACCCGCGCCAGATGGAACGGTTCTTCGGCGACCGTTACGCTGCCGCGGCCCGCCTGTACTACGCCATGCAGGGCACACTGAACGTGGCTGACGACAGCGAACTGCCGCTCTACGACGCTAAACAGCTGCTGAGAACCTACAAGAATGATGCGATTTTAATCTTCACCGACGAAGCCAGCGCTGTGCAGACCGAGGGCAGCCTGGCCGCCGAACTGCAGGCCCAGCTGGACAAGCAGAAGTATGATGAGGGCGAGGACCACGACAAGGTCTGCGCCATCGCCACGGTCTACGGAACATGGAGCAACGCTGGGGATTTTACCCCCGACGACGCCGAGACTGCCTGGGACGCCGACAGCCTGACCGAATATCTGGGCAGCGATGCGCTGCGCGGCAAGGATATGGTGCTGGCGCTGGACGGCGAGGACAGCCCCTACCTGAACCGCCAATGCCTGTTAAAGGACGCCGGTGCCCCGGTGGGGGAGTTGGTGCAAAAACTGTTTGTACTCGATAAAAACAACATGGCTTCGCCGGAAACAGCGCGGGCAGAATAAACACCGCAAGAAAATTTGCAAAAGGGTGTTGACAAACACACCGGCTTGTGGTATAAATGCTTTAAACCAATGAAGCGAAAGTAAAGCTCACAGCGCAGTCACAGAGAGTCCCCGACGCTGGGAAGGGGATACAGAGCGGGTAAGCATAATGGTTCGCGGAGGGCATGGGGAAAGGGGCCTCGCTCCCAGTATCCAGTGCCGGGTGCTCCCGTTATAGAGCAGGGGAATGTTGGTTCCCTACGGAGTGGCCGTGTTTTTATACTATGCACGGCAAGCAAGGTGGCACCACAGATTTGTTTTATCTGCCCTTGCACAGGAGAAATTCTGTGCAAGGGCAGTTTTGTTTTTCAACTTTGAGGGGAGAGGGAAACATGAAGATAGACCTAATGAAAGAGCGATGGCAAGCCTGAATTTGTAAAATAAGTCCGCAGACCTATTCGCCCGCAGGCGGTCAATGACCGCCCCTGCAACTACAACATTACCTGTTTTACAAATAAAGGAGAGTTTACCATGAAAAAGTTCGTTGCTGTTCTGTCCGCCGCCGCTATGATGACCAGCCTGGCCGCCTGTGGTTCCACCGCTGATACCACCTCCACCGCCGTTTCCTCCGACGCCGCCGTCTCCACCGAGAGCACCGCCGCTGAAGCCACTACCGACGCCAAGAGCTACAAGATCGCCGTGGTGCAGCAGCTCGACCACGCCAGCCTGGACGAGATCCGCACCGCCGTCGAGGCCGAGCTGGACGCCAAGGCCGCCGAGAAGGGCATCACCATTGAGTACAAGGACTTCAACGGCCAGAACGACGCCACGACGCTGAACCAGATCGGCACCCAGGTCGTCTCTGACGGCTACGACGCCATCATCCCCATTGCAACGCTGGCTGCCCAGTGCATGGCCACCGCTGCTGAGAGCACCAAGACCCCGGTCATCTACGCCGCCATCTCTGACCCCGCCGCCGCGGATCTGACCGATATCGACTACGTCACCGGCACTTCCGACGCGCTGAACACCCAGTCCATCATGGATATGATGTTTGCCGTCCAGCCTGACATCCAGACCGTCGGCCTGCTCTACTCCAACTCTGAAGCCAACTCCACGACCCCCATTGCCGAAGCCAAGGCTTACCTCGATGCCAAGGGCATTGCCTACGTCGAAAAGACAGGCAACACCAACGATGAGATCATGACCGCCGCGTCCAGCATGGTGGGCCAGGTCGACGCCGTCTTTACCCCGACCGATAACGTCGTCATGGCCGCTGCCGCCGCAGTCTCCGAGACACTGACCAAGGGCGGCATCCCATTCTATACCGGTGCGGACAGCTTCGTCACGGCCGGCGCGTTCGCCACCTGCGGCGTCAACTACACCGAGCTTGGCACCTACACCGCCGACATGGCCCTCGATATCCTCGAGACCGGCACCGTGCCTGAATACCACGTCATGGACGGCGGCATCATCACCGTCAACACCGAGACCGCCGACGCCCTGGGCATCGATTACAGCGCCTTCAACGATTTGGCCGGTCAGGTCGTCGAAGTGAGCACGGCGGAATAAACCCTCCGGGAAGAGACCGTAGGGGCGTATTCTATATGCGCCCGGGATGCCTGCGCAGCCGCAGCGTCCCGCGGGCGGATATGGAATCCGCCCCTACATTGTTGTATAATAGACTGTACCATTACTTTTAGAGAGGAAGTTACCCTATGTTCACCCTTGCCACTGTGCTTAGCGCGTTGGAGCTGGGCTTTATCTACGCGCTGGTTGCCCTGGCGCTGTTCCTCAGCTTCCGCGTGCTGAACATCGCCGATATGACCACCGACGGCGCATTCACCCTGGGCTGCGCTGTTTCGGCTACCGCCGCGGTGGCGGGCCATCCGTTCCTGGGTCTGCCGCTGGCGCTGCTGGCCGGTGCGGCGGCCGGGTTCATCACGGCGTTTCTGCAAACGCGGCTGGCGGTGCCGTCCATTCTGGCGGGCATCATCACCAACACAGGGCTGTACACCGTCAACCTGGCGGTCATGGGGTTTTCTTCCAACGTACCTATGTTGAAAACAACCACGATCTTCACCGTGGCGCAGAGCATCCTCGGCGAGAATGCACCCTATAAGTTGCTGGTGGCGGCCCTTGTCACAGTTGTGGTCTGCGTGCTGCTCATCCTGTTCCTCGGCACTCGGATGGGTCTGTCCATCCGGGCCACCGGCGACAACCCGGACATGGTCCGCGCGTCCTCCATCAACACGGCGTTCACCATCACGGTAGGTCTCTGCATCTCCAACGCCATGACCGCCCTGTCCGGCGCGGTGCTGGCCCAGTACCAGCGCTCGGCGGATATCAACCTCGGTACCGGCATGGTCGTCATCGGCCTGGCGTCCCTCATCATCGGCGAGACGCTGTTTGGCCGCAGCGGTATGTGGGTCAAGGCTGTGGCTGCCGTTATCGGCAGCGTTATCTACCGTTTCATCATTGCGCTGGCCCTGCGTGCCAACGTCCCATCAGAGTGTTTGAAACTGATTTCCGCCGTCATCGTGGCGCTGGCCATCGCTGCGCCCGCCATCCGGTCCAAGGCGGCTTTCCGCCGCCGCCGTGCCAACGCCGAGAAAGAAGGTGCCCGCCATGCTTGAACTGAAAAACATCGGCAAAACGTTCAACCCCGGCACCGTCAATGAGAAGATCGCGCTGGAAGGCGTGAACCTTCACCTCGACGACGGTGACTTTGCCACCATCGTCGGCTCCAACGGCGCGGGCAAATCCACGCTGTTCAACGCCATTGCGGGCGAGTTCATCGCCGACACCGGCACCATCACGCTGGCGGGCAAAGATATCACCTTTTTGCCTGACTACAAGCGCTCCAAGGCCATCGGTCGAATGTTCCAGGACCCGCTGCGCGGCACGGCCCCGCATATGACCATTGAGGAAAACCTTGCGCTGGCCTTCCTGCGGGCATCGGGGCACACGTCGCCCTTCTCCCGCATCACGAAGAAGGACCGCGACCTCTTTGCGGAAAAACTCGCCGAGCTGGGCCTCGGCCTGGAGGACCGGATGAAGCAGCCGGTGGGCCTGCTGTCCGGCGGCCAGCGCCAGGCACTGACCCTGCTGATGGCCACGCTGGTCACACCGAAACTGCTGCTGCTGGACGAGCACACCGCCGCCCTGGATCCCGCCACGGCGGACAAGGTGCTGAAACTGACGAAAAAGATCGTGGCCGAAAACCACCTGACCTGCCTGATGATCACCCACAATATGCACGACGCGCTGACCCTGGGCAACCGTACATTGATGATGGACCATGGCCACATCGTGCTGGACATCGGCGGCGAGGAGCGCACCCACACCACCGTGGACGGTCTGCTGGACCGCTTTGCCGAGAACGTCGGCCATGCGCTGGATAATGACAGAATTTTGTTGAGTAAAGAGGCATAAAAATACCGCCCTGCACGAGATTTTCGCGCAGGGCGGTTTTTTGTAGGTAAAGGCTTCCCCCGAGGGGAAAGCCTTTTGTGTTCTTACATTGGCGCAATATCAAACCGATAAATCGTCGTGGAGCTGTACGGCTGGTCCGGCAGCAGCGTCGTGTCCGGGAAGTTCGGATGGTTCGGTGCGTCGGGAAAGTCCTCCGTCTCAAAGCAGACGGCGTCTCGGGCGGCGTAGTGTGCGCCGTCCTTGCCATCCGTGACCGGTGCCAGGAAGTTGGCCGAATACAAGTGCATACCGGGCAGGGTGGTCAGTACCTCCATGCGGATGCCGGTCTCGGGGCCGACGGCCCAGGCCGCGTGGCGCAGGCCGCTGTCCCGGATGATGTAGCACTGGTCGTAGCCGCTGCATTCCTTCAGCGGGGCAAAGTCAGCGCCAATGTCCAGACCCAGGGTCTTTTCCTCGGTAAAATCCATCGGCGTGCCCTCCACCGGCAGCTTGCGCCCGGTGGGGATGCTGTATGGGTCGGCCTCAAGATAATAGTCGGCGTCAATGGTCAGGCGGTGGCCCAGGGCGCTGCCGCTGGCGTGGCCGTTCAGGTTAAAATAACTGTGATTCGTCATATTGCAGACGGTGGGCGCATCAGTGGTGGCCCCATAGCGGATGACCAGCCCGCTCTTTGCCAGGCTGTACTGGATGGTCAACGTCATGTTGCCGGGAAAGCCGTCGGTGCCCGCGGGGCTGACGGCGGTCATCGTCACGCTGTCGGTCTCGCCAGGGGTCAGCTCCACATCAAACATCGAGTGGCTGAACCCGTGCAGGCCGCTGTGCAGGCAGTTCCCGTGCTGATTTGCCGTCACATGGACGATCTCCTCATACAGGGGGAACTGCGCCCCCGCAATACGGTTGGCAAAGCGGCCCACGGCGGCCCCCATGCTATCGGTATTCAGCTCGTAGTCGGCGGCAGTGCCGTAGCCCAGTACCACATCCACCGGATTGCCCTTGCGGTCCGGCACGATGATACGATGAATAATGGCGGCATAACTTAGCAGCTGCACCTCGATAAAGTCATTTTTCAGCACGGCCAGCTTGACGGTCTCGCCGGTGGTGGACTTGCCGAAATCACGGATCGAAACAGACATATGGGAACCTCCTTACTTTTCGGTGGCAATACCCTGGGCGGCCAGGTCCTCGCGCACGCTCTCGGCCACGCTGCCGGTGCCGTAGTTCAGCATACGGTTCACGCGGCTGACGGTGGCGCTGGATGCGCCGGTCTCGCGGCGAATTTCGCTGTACACCTTGCCCTGCAACAGGCAACCGGCCACAGCGTAGCGCTGCTCCATCGTGCGCAGCTCGGTCACGGCGCACAGGTCGTCAAAAAAGCGGATGCACTCATCCAGCGTGTTCAGCCGCAGGATCGCCTCATACAGGGCGGTATTACGTTCATTTTGTTGCATAGCGTAGTGGCGCAGGGGATGCGCCGACCTCTTTCTTTGTAAAATTTGCATTCGTTTCGGGGTCTATCTCTCTACATTCTAGCAAATTTGACCAATCAAGTCAATACGCTAAAGCGTGAAAGCGTCATAAAATATAAAAAGAATAGCTTGCATTTAACACCAAAATGTTGTATCATAGAAATACCAAAACAGAGGGAGAAAACTATGCCGACAACATTGCTTATCATCTACCGCATCCTTGGCGCTGCGCTTTTTGCACTGGCGGCCGCCGCGATTGTGGAAAAATACCGCACCGTGCGCGGGGCGGCGCTGCTGCCTGCCCGCGTGCTGGAATGCCGCAAGGCAGCCTCCACCAGCCCCAACCGCAGCGCGGGCGGCTACCGCTATTTAGTGGAACTGCACGCCAACGGCCAGCGGTTGGAGCTGGAAACGAACGACTCCTTCTGGTTCAAGCATGACAAGACCGTGGGCAAGACAATCCAGGTCTGGTACAACCCCAACGCCCGCTGTGTCGAGCGCAAAAGCTGGGAGACGGAGATCTTCTCGGCAGTGCTGGCCGTCATCGGTGCGGCGCTGCTGCTGATACGGTGAGGGCGGCGCATGGAATGGATATTATATGTTCTGTTGGCGCTGGCCGTGGCGGGGGATATCCTGCTGGCGGTCATTCTGGCAAAGGTGCTGCAAAAAAACAACGAAACACAGCAGAAAATTGACACGGCGGACGACTTTGTCCGCGCCATGACCCCGGTGCTGCAAAGCGAGACGGACCTGCTGGCCGAGCAGCTGCGCGCCATGCAGGGGGAGAGCGCCCGCACCACCAGCGCCACACTGCGGGATTTCTCCGCCGTGCTGGCCGAGAACCAGCGCCAGAGTGCGGCCACCAATACCGCACGGCTGGAGGCTATCGACCGCGCCGGGGCTGCCCGCCAGAAGGCTGCCAACGACGCCCTGCTGGCCCAGCTGACAATGATGGAAACGCGGTTGAAAAACCTGGAAGATTCCAACGCCGTGCGGATGGACAGCGTGCGCGGCGCGGTGGTGCAGGGCTTGAACACCATCCGCGCCGACAACAACAAAAAGCTGGACGAAATTCGCGGTACCGTCGAAGAAAAGCTGCAGGACACCTTGCAGCAGCGCATCAACGATTCGTTCAAGACGGTCAGCGCCCAGCTGGAACAGGTCTACAAGGGCCTGGGCGAGATGCAGAATTTGGCCGCCGATGTGGGCAGCCTGAAGCAGGTGCTCTCCGGCGTCAAGACCCGCGGCATCCTGGGCGAAGTGCAGCTCGGCGCGATTTTGGAGCAGATTCTGGCCCCCGGCCAGTATGCCTGCAATGTGGCGACCGTGCCGGGCAGTGCCAACCGCGTGGAGTATGCCGTCAAGCTGCCGGGCCAGAGCGGCACGGTCTGGCTGCCCATCGACGCGAAATTCCCCGGCGATACCTACGCCCATTTGCAGGCAGCGCAGGAGCGGGGCGATGCGGCCGCCGTGGCCGCTATGCGCAAGGCACTGAATAACGTCCTGCGCGCCGAGGCAAAGGATATCCATGACAAGTACATCGAGGTACCCTACACCACCAGCTTCGGCATCCTGTTCCTGCCGTTTGAGGGGCTGTATGCCGAGGTCGTCTCCAGCGGTGTGACTGAACTGCTGCAGCGCGAGTATCAGATCACGGTTGCAGGCCCCTCCACCATGGCGGCGCTGCTCAACGCCCTGCAGATGGGCTTCCGCACGCTGGCGATCCAGAAGCGCTCCGGCGAGGTCTGGACGATTCTGGGTGCGGTCAAGACCGAGTTTGAAAAGTTCGGCGCGGGTCTGCAGCAGATGCAGCGCCACCTGAACCAGACCGGCTCCGATCTGGAGGAGCTGATCGGCCCCCGCAGCCGCGCCATCACCCGCAAGCTGGAGTCGGTGCAGCAGCTTGACCCGGATACGGCCACAGCGCTATTGGGCATCGAGGAGTAGGGGAGGAGTATCCCTATGGGACTGAGTGCCGTTATTGCTCGGTTCAAACAAACGGCGCCCGGTAGGGGCCGCATATATGCGGCCCGCAACTTTCCCGCAAACGACCGTCTGCCTTCAAGATGAGAGCCGGATATGTCCGGCTCCTACAAATCCATTCCACGCTGTCATTTTTGCCAGAATCCGCCCCCGCAAGGGGGCTTTTTCTATGCCGCTGCCCACTTTACACGGCGGGTGAGCTGTGGTATACTGAATAAGTTATTGAACAGTCAACAACATGCGGCGCTGCCGCACGCCCATAAAGGAGTTACTGCCATGATCCGTATTGTTACTGATTCCGCCGCCGATTTGACCGCGGCGGAGCTGTCCCTCCCCGGCATCTTTGTCGTGCCGCTGTCTGTCACCTTTGCAGACGGCACCACCCAGCTTGATGACGGCACGATGACGAAGGATGAATTTTTCGTCCGTCTGGCAGAGGACAGCAAGCTGCCCCGCACAAGCCAGCCCAGTCCGGCCAGCTTTATGCAGGTGTATGAGGACGCCGCCGCGGCGGGGGATGAGGTTCTTGTGATCACCATCGGCCAGAAGCTGTCCGGCACCTACCAGTGCGCGCATCTGGCCGCCGCCGATGTCGGCCTGCAGGCGCATATCGTAGACTCCGAAGCGGCTTCGCAGGCTGAGGCGCTGCTCGTCCGTGAGGCGGTGCGCCTGCGTGATGAGGAGGGCCTGACGGCGGAGGAGATCGCCGCTGTGCTGGAACAGTTCAAGAAGCGGGTGCGCATCGTTGCCGTGGTGGACAGCCTCAAGCATCTGCAGAAGGGCGGTCGGCTGCCGACAGCGGTGGCGCTGGTGGGCGGCGCACTCGGCATCAAGCCGGTGCTGGCCCTGCAGGACGGTGCCATCAAGCTGGTGGACAAGGGCCGCGGCCGCCCCGGTGCGCTGGTCGCCATGTTCAAGCAGCTGGACACGCTCGGCGGTGTTGACCCGCGCTACGGCTATACGCTGCTCTACAGCGATAACAAGCAGCTTATTGCACCGGTACACCATTACATGCACCAGAATCTCCAACTGACCGGCGGCCGTGTGGCCCAGCTTGGCCCCACCATCGGCACCCATGTCGGCCCCGGTGTGGTCGGCGTGGTGTTTGTAGCGAAGGAGTAATAAAATAAAATACAGGGGCGAGCAATGCTCGCCCCTGCAAATTGAGCTTCTCCATTCGGAGAAGCTTTTTTATTTTCCGCTGAAAAACTTATTCAGTGCATACACCCCCAGCACGAGGACGCCGAGGACGAGGAAGATGCCGGCCATACCGGCGCAGAGCATCGAGAGGGTGATGGGAAGAAGTGCGGTTGACATGGGTTGACCTCCTTATACGCAGCTGCTCATCAGGGTCAGGATCAGGCCGCCGGCAATGACCGACGCGATCTGGCCCGAGACGTTGACACTGATCGAGTACATCAGCAGGAAATTCTGGTTGTCCTCAGCCAGGCCCATCTGGTTGACGACACGGCCGCTCATGGGGAACGCGGAAATGCCTGCCGCGCCGATCATCGGGTTGATTTTTTTGCCTTCGGGCAGGAACAAATTCAACAGCTTAGCAAAGAAAACGCCGCCCGCTGTGTCAAAAATAAACGCCACAAGGCCCAATGCCAGAATCAGCAGCGTGTCGGGCTGCACAAACTTGTCTGCGGTCATCTGCCCGGCTACGGTCAGGCCCAGCACGATCGTGATAAGATTTGCCAGCACGTTTTGTGCCGTCTCAGAGAGGGCGTTCAGCACGCCGCACTCCCGGAGCAGGTTGCCGAACATAAGGAAACCGACCAGCGCTACGCTGGCGGGGGCTACCAACCCGGCCAGCATAGTGACCACAATCGGGAACAAAATTTTGGTGATTTTGCTGACATTGCCCTTCTGGTACGGCATCCTGATCAGCCGCTCTTTTTTCGTTGTGCACAGGCGGATGACCGGCGGCTGCACGATGGGCACAAGCGCCATGTAGCTGTACGCCGCGACCATGATGGCACCCAGGTATTTGCTGCCCAGTGTGTTCGCCACGAAGATAGCCGTCGGGCCGTCCGCCGCGCCGATGACCGCGATGGAGGCTGCGTCAGGCAGGTCGAAGAACAGCCCGGCCAGCACCAGCGTGACAAAAATGCCGAACTGCGCCGCCGCACCGAACAGCATGAGCCACGGCTTTTCCAGCAGCGGGCCAAAGTCGATCATCGCGCCGATGCCGATAAAGAGCAGCAGCGGGAACAGCTCGTTGGACATACCGGCGTCAAAAAGCGCGTTGACAGGGCCAACGGTTTCGCCCTGTGTGATGGCACCGGACAGCGGCAGGTTGACGAGGATGGCACCGAAGCCCATGGGCAGCAGCAGGCTCGGCTCCATCTTTTTGGCGATGGCAAGGTAGATCAGCAGGCCGCCGATGACCCACATGACCACCATCTGCCAGGTGAGGTTGCCGAGGTTTGCGAACAGCCCGGCAAAGGTTTGGAGAAATTGCATACAGGACCCTCCCGAATCGTGGGCGGCAGGGAGCAAAAAAAGAGACCCCTGCCGCAGAAAAAGTCTGCGGCAAAAGTCTCAGTGTTTCAGTATGCCCCGGGGCCAAAGTCCGTGGTGACGAAGCGATACAACGCGCGGCGGCGCGTCCCTTACTCCCTTTTACCTTGAGTGGATTATAGCATAGGGGCGCGGAAAATGCAAGGGGAATTTGCTCAATATACCGAAAAATACCCCACATGCTCGGGCTCGTTGTCCTCGACCAGCACCGTGAAGCCGCCGGGGTTGACCTCGGTGTTCTTGCCGAAGGCCTCCTCGGCGAGGAGGTGCGGTCCGCGGTTCAGGATGATCTCTGCCGTCTGGGTCTTGCCGACGCGGCGGTAGTGCAGCACATCCCCCTCGGCGCGGACGATTTCCAGCCGCCCGCCGTCGAAGGCGTCGCAGCTGCGGCGCAGAGCGGCCAGCGTCTTGATGGGGCCGCGCAGCCGCTGCTCGGTGGAGTTCCAGTCAAAGAATGCACGGTTGAAGGGGTCGCGGTAGCCCTGCATGGCGATCTCGTCGCCGTAGTAGACGCAGGGTACGCCGGGCAGCGTGAAGATCATCGCATACCCTAACAGCAGTTTGCGCACAGCATCGTCCATTTTGTCGGCGGGGATGCAGCGCTTGCTCTGCCAGCAGCGGTCGCGGCCGTTGCAGGGCTCGCCCGCAATGGCGGTGATGGCGCGCTCGGTGTCGTGGGTGGACAGGAAATTCATGGCACAGTCCAGCGCCGGGGCAGGATAGTTCTCGCAAATCTGCATCAGGGCATCGGCCACAGCGGCCACGTCGCCGCCGTGCAGGTAGTCCAGCGCCGCATTGCGGAAGGGATAGTTCATCACGGCGTCCAGCCCGCGCCCGCGCAGGTAGGTACGGCGCTGCCCGAAGGCTTCCTTCGTGGTCGCGTCCTCCCACACTTCACCCAGAAGCAGCTTGTCGTCGCCGTGGGATTTGACGGCAGTGCGGATTTTTTCAATGAAATCATCGGGCAGCTCGTCGGCCACATCCAGCCGGAAGCCCGACGCGCCCAGGTTCAGCCAAGTGTCGATGACGCCGCCCTTGCCGCAGATAAAATCTACATAGGAGGGCGAATCCTCCTGCACCTCGGGCAGTGTCTCAAAGCCCCACCAGCTGCGGTAGCCGCAGGGATAGCCCGAGTCAAAGTCGTACCAGCTGCGGTAAGGCGAGTTGCGGTCGCGGTACGCGCCGCCCGGGCCGTAGCGGCCCTCGCGGTTGAAGTAGCGGGAGTCTGACCCCGTGTGGCTGAACACGCCGTCCAAAATAATGCGGATACCCTCCCGGGCGGCGGCCAAGCAGAGAGCGCTGAACTCCTCGTTCGTGCCCAGCAGCGGGTCGGCTTTCAGGTAGTCGGCCGTGTTGTAGCGGTGGTTGGCATGGGCCTCAAAAATCGGGTTCAAGTAGATGCAGGTGACGCCTAAATCTCGCAGATACGGCAGCTTTTGCTGGATGCCCGCAAAGTCACCGCCGTAGTAGTCCATATTCAGGTAGCCCTCGTCCTGCTCGGTGGGCCAGAAATACGGCTCGCCGGTCTTGTCGGCGCGGTAGATGCGGTCGGCAAAGGGCATCTCCTTGTTGGGCTTTCCCTCACAGAAACGGTCGGGAAAAATTTGATACATCGTGCCGTTTTTCAGCCAGTCCGGTGTTTTGAAGTCCGGCTCATACACGGTCAGCTGCCATTCCTGCCCCTCGGTCCAGCTGAGCACCCCTTCGCCGCCCGGCGTGCGGTAGATACGGCGGAAATCAGTGTACAGGTCAAAATGGTAGAAGTACAGCCCCGATGTGGTGGGCGTGACGGTCAGTGTGAAGTGGTTGACCCGGGGCGTCTGACCGGTGAACTCCATGCGGTAGTGTACCGGGTTTTCACGATCCTTCGTCAGAACCAGATGCGGGTCAACATAGCCAAGATCCTCGGGCACTGTCAGGTTGAAAGTCACAGCCTGCCCGGCGGGAATTGCCCCGAATGGGGATTTGCAGGAGGAGTCGAGGCTGTTGTAGAATGTGTGGGACATAAAAGTCTCCCCTTTATGTTAGCGTAAAGCCTTCTCCCCTGGGGGAGAAGGTGGCACGGAGGGCCGGATGAGGGGAGAGCCTGCCGCTATGGCCCGGCAAAAGGGCGGCAGGGCAGACTTGGCCCTCATCAGTCACCTTCGGTGACAGCTTCCCCCAAGGGGGAAGCCTACACAAAAGGCCGTGCCCCTTCACAGGGCACGGCCAAAAATCAAGTAACGAAATTATTTGACAGGAGTGGCGCCCCAGATGTCACGCGCATAGTCCATGATGGAACGGTCGGCGCTGAAGATACCCGCGTTGGAAATATTCATCAGGCTCATGTGGTTCCACTTCTGCTTGTCGCGGTACAGTTCCTGCAGGTCGTGCTGGGCACGGCGGTAATCCTTAAAGTCCGCCATGACCATGTACGGGTCGGAGTTGCGCAGGTTGCTCGTGACCTCGCTGAAGTTCTCGCCGTTCCAGCCCTTCTCCAGGAAGTCCAGCACAGCCATCGCGGTGTTGTCACCGTTGATAAAGGCGTTCGGGTGGTAGCCCATGCCCTTCAGCGCGTTGACCTCGGGGGTCAGCATACCGAAGATGATCTCGTTCTCGTGGCCGGCGGCATCGGCAATCTCGACGTTCGCGCCGTCCAGCGTACCCAGCGTGATCGCGCCGTTCAGCATGAACTTCATGTTGCCGGTGCCGGAAGCCTCGGTGCCGGCCAGGGAAATCTGCTCGGACACTTCGGAGGCGGGCATCAGGCGCTCGGACAGGCTGACGCAGTAATCCTCGAGGTAGACGATGCGCAGCTTGCCGCGGACAGCGGGATCTTCGTCGATCATCTTGCCCAGCTTGCAGATCATGCGGATCATCTGCTTGGCCATGTAGTAACCGGGGGCAGCCTTCGCGCCGAAGATGTAGGTTTTGGGGGTGAACTCGGCGTTGGGATTATTCTTCAGGTACAGGTACTCAGCGGCGATGTTCAGCGCGTTCAGGTGCTGGCGCTTGTACTCGTGCATACGCTTGACCTGGCAGTCAAAGATGGAATCGGGGTCGATGACCTGGCCGGTAGCCTTCTGCAGGTAGTTCGCGAAGATGACCTTGTTCTCGCGCTTGACCTTGGCGGCGGCAGCCTGCACGGTCTTGTCGTCCACAAATTTCTCCAGCTTCTTCAGCTCGGAGGCATCGGTCTTGAAGCCGTCGCCGATGGTCTCCTCCAGCAGCTTGGTCAGGCCGGGGTTGGAGCAGAGCAGCCAGCGGCGGTAAGCAATGCCGTTGGTGACGTTCTTGAACGCCTGCGGCTTGTACAGGAAGTAATCATGGAACACGCTGTCCTTGATGATCTCGCTGTGCAGCTTGGAAACGCCGTTGATGGCGTGGCAGGTGTAGGCGCAGATGTTGGCGGTGCGGACCTGGTTGTCGCCGATGATGGCCATATAGTCGATCTTGCCCTGGTCGCCGGGGAAGGCCTTTGCCAGGTCGGCGCGGCAGCGGCGGTCCATCTCGCAGACGATCTGCCAGATACGGGGCAGGGTGTTGCGGAAGATGTCGGCGTTCCACTTCTCGAGAGCCTCGCTCATGACGGTGTGGTTCGTGTAGGCGAACACCTTGCGGCAGATGTCAAAGGCGGCGTCCCACTCATAGCTGCACTCGTCCAGCAGAATGCGCATCATCTCGGGGATGGCAACGGTGGGGTGGGTATCGTTCAGCTGGATGCTGACCTTGTCGGCCAGGTTGTCCAGCGTGCCGTACTGGTTCAGGTGGTTCTGCAGGATATCCGCGATGGACGCAGCAGAGAAGAAATACTGCTGGCGCAGACGCAGGATCTTACCCTCGGTGTGGTTGTCGTTGGGGTAGAGGATCTTGGAGATCAGCTCGGCAGAGGCAGACCGGCTGATGGCCGTGTTGTAGTTGCCGGCGTTGAAGCTGCTCATATCAAAGCTGGGGGCCTTTGCCTGCCACAGACGCAGCTTGGAAACGCCGTTGGAACCGTAACCGGCTACGTACATATCGTTGGGCACGGCGATGACGGAATTGTAGTTCTCGTACTTGACGTGATGGAAGCCGCCCTCCCAGGTCTCGATGGCCTGGCCGTCAAAGCGGATCTCCTGCGCCTGGTCGGGGTGGCTCTTGATCCAGACCTGGCCGCCGGGCAGCCAGTTGTCAGCGGTCTCCTGCTGCCAGCCATCGACGATCTTCTGCTTGAAGATGCCGTACTCGTACAGGATGGAATAGCCGGTGCCGGGGATGCAGTCGGTAGCCATGCCGTCCAGATAGCAGGCGGCCAGGCGGCCCAGACCGCCGTTGCCCAGGCCTGCGTCCGGCTCCTGGTCGTAGATGGTGTCGATCTTGATGTCGGCGTCAGCCAGCACGCTCTCGGCAACCTCGTTCAGACCAAGGTTGAACAGGCTGGTGCGCAGGCTGCGGCCCATCAGGAACTCCATGCAGAGGTAGTAGACCTGCTTTTTGCCCTCGCCCAGGACCTTGGACTGGAACTGCTTCTGGTGGTCGGACATGATCTGGCGGGTGATCATAGCCAGGCAGCGATAAATCTGGTCAGCAGAGGCAGTGTCCAAAGTGACGTTGCACTCGCTCATCAGCTTATCTTTGAGCAGCTTCTCAAATTCACGCTTTGTGTATTTCAAAATCGTTCTCTCCTTCTTCTCTGTGATAAAATCACTGGGATAACAGATTCTTGCGACTGTTTTTGGGTGGGGTCAATAAACCACACTACTGATTATAACGATATTTGGCTCATTGCGCAAGGGAAAATTGCCCGTTTGCATCTTTTTTATACATTTTCCTCAAAAAGGGCTTTTGTAAACCGCCGATTTGTATTATAATAATTGTGGATTTATACGCTCGGGCCTCCAAAGCCGGGCACAGGCAGGATCGGAAGGAGTATGATTATGGGTATGGCTACCTCAAAAGTGCGGCTGAACATCTGCGGGTCCAGCTATGTAGTCAACACGAGCGAGAGCGAGGACTATATGCAGAACCTCGCCGACAGGCTGAACCTGGACATGAACGAGCTGATGGCGTCCTCGAACTCTGTGTCTATCACCACGGCGGCGGTCATGACGGCGCTGAACTACCGCGACGAGCTGGAAAAGGCCAGCGGCAGCGCGGACAATATGCGCCGCCAGATCAAGGATTATCTCGAGGACGCGGCCAGCGCCAAGATGGCTGCCGAGGAAGCCCGCCGTGAGAATGCCTCGCTGAAGCGCCGCATCGATGAGCTGGAACGCCGCCTGCGCCGCAGCCAGTTCCCGGTGGAGGACGAATGAGCCGCCCGGAGATCCTGGCCCCGGCAGGCAACCGCGAAATGCTTGGCGCCGCTGTTTTCAGCGGCGCTGATGCTGTTTATCTGGGGCTGACGGGCTTTAATGCACGCCGCACGGCGGGCAACTTTACCCCCGATGAACTGCGGGCGGCTGTGGCCTTCTGCCATGCGCGCGGCGTCAAGGTCCATGTCACGCTGAACACGCTGGTCTATGACCGCGAACTGGCGGGCCTGGCCGACGCGGTGCGGGCTGTGGCCGAAGCGGGCGCAGATGCCGTGATTGCCGATGACCTTGCCACGGCGCAGCTGGTCAAGAGCATTGCACCGACGCTGCACCTGCACGGCTCGACCCAGATGAGCGTCCACACGCCGGAAGGGGCCAAAGAACTGGCCGCCCTGGGGTATGACCGCGTCATTCTCGCGCGGGAGCTGTCCCTCGATGAAATCCGGGCCGTCTGCGAGGCCAGCCCCATTGAGGTGGAGGTGTTCGTCCACGGCGCACTCTGCATGAGTGTGTCCGGCCAGTGCATGATGAGCGCATTTCTGGGCGGGCGCAGCGGTAACCGAGGTGCCTGCGCCGGGCCCTGCCGCCTGCCCTTTGACGCCAGCGCAGGCCTGAAACCCGGCCAGCCCGGCAAGGCCTGCCATTTGAGCCTGAAAGATATGGACTACATCCCGCACTTGCGGGAGCTGATGGACGCGGGTGTCGCCAGTGTGAAAATTGAGGGCCGCCTGCGCACGCCCGAGTATGCGGCGGCGGTCGTCACGGCCTGCCGTGCGGTCTGTGCGGGCCAGCCTTACGATGAAAAGCTCGTGCGGGATATCTTCTCCCGCTCGGGCTTCACGGACGGCTACCTGACGAACCACAACGACGGCAAAATGTTCGGCGTGCGCACCGAGGCGGACGCCGCTGCGACCCGCGCAGCGACGCCCAAGGCCCGCGAGCTGTTCCGCCGTGAATTGCAGCGCGTGCCGGTGCATTACGAGGTCAGCGGCGGCGTCGAGGACGGCGGCATCAAGCTGACGGCCTGGGACGACGACGGCCATAAGGCGGTCGTGTACAGCGCCGATGAGCCGCAGCCTGCCCAGAAGGACCCGCTGCCCGGCATTGAGCGCGCACTGGGCAAGACCGGCGGCACGCCCTTTGTCATGGCCGACCTGCGCACCGAAGCAGGGGAGGGGGGCTTAGGCTTTCTGCCCGGTTCTGCTTGGAACGAACTGCGCCGCGAAGCATTGGACAAGCTGCTGGAAAAGCGCAGCGAAGTCCGGCCCCACGCCACGCAGGATATCACGCTGCCCGCCTACCCGGCGCACACGGTCGGGCAGGCACCGGCACTGGCCGCGCGGTTTGCCAATGCGGCCCAGTGCCCGGCGGATGCTGTGGAAAAGCTGAAATACCTGATTTTCCCGATTGCCGAGGCCGAGAGCATCCCCGAGGCATGGCGGGAGAAAACGCTGCTGGAACTGCCCCGCGTCATGTTCGGCAAGCTGGAACAAAAAACCGCCGCCCGGCTGGACGCCTTGCAGGATGCAGGCTTTGCGGGCGCGGTGGTCAATAACCCCGCACAGCTGCGCTACACCGACGGCTGGACGCTGTACGGCGGCCTGGGTCTGAACGTGACGAACCCGATGAGCGCCGCGCGGTATAAGAGCCTGGGCATCGAGGGGATGCTTTTGCAGCCCGAGGCCGCACTGACGGCCATGCAGGCTGTGGCTCCGGGCGTGCCCACGGCGGCGCTGTGCTACGGCCACCTGCCGCTGATGCTGACCCGGGCGTGTCCGCTGCGCAACATAGCAGCCCTCGACCAGAATATCCCCAAAGCGCGCCGCGCCGGT
>OLQR01000196.1_pt1 | contig 51638 bp, 63 predicted proteins | sample 1671881 | NCBI WGS metagenome assembly OLQR01 (sample SAMEA3136623, study PRJEB25190) | human gut metagenome | biome: human gut; feature: human-associated habitat; material: faeces | place: Austria | collected 2013 | reverse complement strand
CTCCTCGTCGGGGATGCCTTCTTCCCGCAGGACGATATTGCTGCGGATCGTGCCCGAGAAGAGGAACACATCCTGCAGCATCTGGCCGAAGTGGCGGCGCAGCGACGAAATTTTGATTTTGCGGATGTCGATGCCGTCAATTAAAATCTCGCCCTTCTGGAACTCATAGTTGCGGCAGATCAGCGACAAAATCGTGCTCTTGCCCGAGCCGGTGGAGCCGACAAAGGCCACCGTCTCCCGGGGGTTCACGTGGAACGACACGCCCTGCAAGACCCACTCGCCGGGGATGTAGCTGAACCAGACGTCGCGGAACTCAATGTCGCCCTTCACCTCGTCCAACTCAACGGCGTCGGGTGCGTCCACCATCTTGGGCTGAATGTCCATGATGGAGAACACCTTCTCCGACGAGGCCAGCGCCGATTGCAGCCAGTTGAACTGCTCGGCCAGATTCTGGATGGGGGTGAAGAACTTGGAAATATACATATAAAAGGTAACGATAGTGCCGCCGGAAATCGTCTGCCCCAAAAACGTCGCGCCGGTCATGTGGCCCATGCCGCCCAGGTAAAACAGACACAGGACTGAGCAGATGTACAGCATATACACCAGCGGCCGGAACACGCCGAAAACAAAAATCTGCTCCTGGTTGGCCTTGGCAAGCCGCTGGCTTTTCTCGCGGAACTCCGCCATTTTTTCATCCTCGCGGCCGAAAATCTGCGTGACCTTGATACCGGAAAGATTTTCCGACAGGTAGGTGTTGATATCCGTCGTCGCGTCCTTGACCTTGCGGTAGGCGCGGCGGGAGAATTTGCGGAAAATCACCGTGAAAATCACGATGAACGGCACAAAGCACAGCACCATCAGCGTCAGCTCATAGTTGAGGGACAGCATGGCGATGAGAATGCCGAGGATGACGAAGATGTTCTTGGCCAGCGTGACCAGCAGGTTCGTGAACATCATCGAGATAGCGTTCGTGTCGTTGGTCACGCGGGTGACGAGCTTGCCGACCGGGATTTCGTTCAGCTGCTCGTGGGCCAGCGACTCAATGTGGGTGAACAGATCTTCGCGCAGGTCGGAGATAATGCGCTGGCCGACGCGCTGCAAAATGACGGCCTGGAAGTAGGTGCTTGCCATCGAAAACACCAGCACGCCCGCATAGACGGCCACGCCCGCAAAGAGGCGCGGCAGCGCAAACTCCCCGGCCACCAGTTCTTCCAGCGCACCGACGATGAGGGGCGAGATAATGTCGTAGGCAATCGAGAACAGCATCAGGAACAGCACAACGACAAATTTTGCCCAGTAAGGCTTGGCGTACCCGGCCAGGCGGCGCAGGATTTCGCCGTCCTTCATCGTGCGCTCAAAGCCCATCGTCTCCTTTTTGTCCTTGACAAGGGCGTAGGCGAAAATCAAAATGGCCGTGACCGTGCCGATGACGCCCCCGACGAGAAGCAGCGGATTCAGATTAGCCATTGCCGTCACCTCCCACTTCATCTTCCAGCTTTTGCAGGTCTACCATGCGGCGGTATTCGTTGCAGGTACGGTACAATTCGTCGTGCGGGCCTACGGCCTCCACCCTGCCGTCCTCGATAAAGATGATTTTGTCCAGCTGCTCCACCGTGGAAATACGGTGGGCAATCAGCAGGGTGGTCTTGCCCGCGCGGCTCGTTTTCAGGTTGTCGAGGATGATGCGCTCGGTGCGGGTATCGACTGCCGAGACCGAGTCGTCCAGAATCAAAATCGGCGCATTTTTCAGCAGTGCCCGGGCAATCGAAATGCGCTGCTTCTGCCCGCCGGAAACGGTCACGCCGCGCTCGCCGAGGACGGTTTCGTAGCCATCTTTAAAGTCCACGATGTTGTCCCGCACATCGGCCAGCGCGGCGGCGCGGTCAATGTCCTCCCGGCTGGCGTCGTCCACGCCGAAGCCGATGTTGCGGGCAATCGTGTCCGAGAACAGGAAGTTATCCTGCGGTACATAGGCGCAGGCGTTGCGCACCGAATGGATGGACACGGTGTTCACGTCCTGCCCATCCACAAACAGCGTGCCGTCGGGCACATTGTAGGTGCGCAGCAGCAGATCTACCAGCGCGGTTTTGCCCGCGCCGGTCTTGCCCACGATGCCGACGCTCTCCCCCGGTGCGATGGTAAAGGAAATATTCTTCAAAACATCGTACTCGCCGTCCGGGTAGCGGAAGTTCAGATGGCGGAACTCGATGCCGCCGCGGGGATTTTTCAAATCGGCCACGCCGTCACGGTCGGCCACATCGATGGGCGCGTCCAGCAGCTCGGTAATGCGGTTCAGCGACGCTTTGCCGCGGGCGGTCTTTTCAATCAGCATCGAAATCGCCATGATGGGCCAGACGATGGCCTCAAAGTAGCCGATGTACTCCACCAGCTGGCCCGCGTTGAACTGGCCCCGGTAGACGAGCCAGCCGCCGTAACCGAGGATAACGCAGATGACCGATTCAACAAACAGGGTGACGAGGACCTCCAACAGTGTGGCAATTTTTGTATAGGTAACGTTGATTTCCTCGTTTTCCTTGTTTAACTTGCGGAACGCCATCAGCTCTTTCAGCTCTTTGACAAACGCCTTGATGACCGCAATGCCGGAGAAATTTTCCTGCGCAAAGTCCGATAGGTCGGAAAATGCCTGCTGGCGTTCCTCCCAACGCTTGGTCATGACCTGGCTCATCACGGTGCCAATGGCGAACATGACCGCCGCCGGGATCAGGGCCAGCAGCGTGAGTTTGATGTCCATGCGCCACATTTTGACCAGCGCCAGAATGCCCAGCACCGACGCATCAAAGAACATGAGGATGCCGTCGCCGAAGCACTCTTGGATGGTGTCCAGGTCGTTGGTATACAGGCTCATCAGGTTGCCCACTTTGTTGACCTGGTAATACTGCTGGGACAGCTGGCGGCTGTGGTCAAACATCTGCTCCCGCAGGTCGGCCGCCACCCGGACCGCCGAGCCGAAGAAACAAACGCGCCACAGAAAACGCCCGATGACCATGAGCACCACAATGTAGATCATGGGCAGGCAGATGTGTTGGAACAGCACTTCTTTGGTGAAGGCCATCGTCTGGCCGTCCACCACCACCTGCCCCAGGTTTACACCGTTGATGACCAGCCGGTACAGCTCCGGGATGAGAAGCTGGATATAATCCACCGTCAGCAGCGACAGAATACCCAAAAGCAGTACAGGCGCGTGCTTGAGGTAGTAGCGGTTGATATACTTGCCGAAAATCACGGCGGTTCTCCCTCCTTTTATACACACATTGCGGTCAGAGCCGTAAATATTTAGTATATCGTACCAGCGCGGATTCGTCAAGCGTCGCACAAAGAAAAGCGCCCTGTGCCGAACAATGGCACAGAGCGCGGAGAAGGCAGCGTGTTTTACGCGCCGAACACCTTGGTGTAGTCGGCCTTGAACTTCTCAATGCCGGCATCGGTCAGCGGGTGGTGGAGCATCTGCTCGATAACTTTGTAGGGCACCGTGGCAATGTCCGCCCCGGCCAGGGCGCAGTCCGTCACATGGATGGGGTTGCGCACGCTGGCGGCAATGATCTGAGTCTCGATATCGGGATAGTTGAGGAACATATCGTGGATCGTCTCGACCAGATCAATGCCCGGCTGGCCGATATCGTCAAGACGACCCAGGAAGGGGCTGACGTAAGCTGCCCCTGCGCGGGCGGCCAGCAATGCCTGGTTGGCACTGAAAATCAGCGTGCAGTTGGTGGGGATGCCCTCGGCGGACAGCACCTTGATGGCCTTTAACCCCTCGGCAGTCATGGGGATTTTTACCACCATGTGCTTCGGGTCCAGCGCGTAGATGGCGCGGCCCTCGGCGATCATGCCTTCGGCGTCGGTGGTGGTAGCCTTGACCTCGCCGGAGATGGGGCCGTCCACGATGGTGGCAATCTCCTTCAGCGTCTCGGCGTAGTCGCGGCCCTCCTTGGCAATCAGGCTCGGGTTGGTGGTGACACCGGAGATAATGCCCATGTCGTTGGCCTTGCGAATCTCGTCCACATTGGCGGTATCAATGTAGAATTTCATAAGACAAACCTCCTTATTTCTGCCCATAATAGGCATTTGGCCCATGCTTGCGCATAAAATGCTTGTCCAACACGTGCTGCGGTGCGGGATGGGCGTTGGGGTCGATGGTCAGGGTCAGGATCGCCATCTTTGCCACTTCTTCCAGCACAACCGCGTGATAGACGGCCTGGGCCGCATCCTTGCCCCAGGTGAACGGCCCATGGCTGGCGCAGAGCACGCCGGGCACGTGTACCGGGTCGATGCCGCGCTCTGTAAACGTCTCGATGATGACCTTGCCGGTGTTCTTCTCGTAGTCCTCGTCGATTTCCTCCGGCGTCAGCTCCCGCGTGCAGGGCACCGGGCCGTAAAAGTAGTCAGCATGGGTCGTGCCAAAGGCGGGCAGGTCGCGCCGCGCCTGGGCAAAGGCCACCGCGTGGGTGGAATGGGTGTGTACGATGCCGCCCAGCTGCGGGAAAGCTTTGTACAGTTCCAAATGTGTTTTCGTGTCGCTGCTGGGGTTCAGATCGCCCTCGACCTTGTTGCCGTCCAGGTCCATGACAACGAGCATTTCCGACGTAAGCTCGTCATATTCAACGCCGGAGGGCTTGATGACGAACAGGCCGCGCTCCCGGTCAATGCCCGAGACATTCCCCCAGGTGTAGGTCACAAGGCTCCTGCGGGGCAGTTCCATATTGGCTTCATAAACTTGCTGCTTTAATGCTTCCAGCATAGGTTATCCTTTCAATTTCCACGCTAAATCGTTCAAGAACAGCTGCTGTTCCAGACTTTCCACCGTGGTATCTTTTGTGATATGGACAAATTCAATACCCATCATGTTGGCCCAGTCCTTCATCTGGTCGGCGGTCACATCGTAGGTCAGTGTCGTGTGGTGTGCGCCGCCCGCCGTGATCCAGCATTCCAGCCCGGTGGTCAGATCAGGCATAGCCTGCCACATGACGCGGGCCACCGGCAGGTTGGGCATGGGCAGAATCGGCTTGACGCAGTGGATGTCCTGGCAAATCAGCCGCAGGCGGCCGCCCATGTCGATGAGGCTCACGACGATGGCGTCACCCTCGTGGCCCTCAAACACCAGGCGGGCAGGCGGCTCGCGGTCGCCGATGCCCAGGGGGTGAACCTCCACGCGGGGCCTGGCGGCGGCCACGGACGGGCAGACTTCCAGCATATGGGCACCCAGGCTGTACATGGCCCCGGGCACGAGGTTGTAGGTGTAATCCTCCATAAAGGCGGTGCCGCCGGTCTTGCCCTCGGCCATTGCCTTTATTATAGCAGTCATTGCGGCAACTTTCCAGTCCCCTTCGCCGCCGTAGCCATAGCCCTGGGCCATCAGATGCTGGCTGGCGATGCCCGGCAGCTGGCGCATACCGTACAAGTCCTGGAAAGTATTGGAAAATGCCTTGCACCCTTCGGCGTCCAGCATTTTCTTCATGGCGATTTCCTCGCGGGCCTGGTAGCGCACGGTCTCGATAAAGTCCGTGTCCTCGCTGGCAAAATCGTAGGCGGCGCGGTATTCATCCATCAGGGCGTCAATTTCCGCATCGGTCACGGCGTTCATCGTGTCCACCAGCTGTCCCACAGGCCAAGTGTTGACCTGCCAGCCGAGCTTTGCCTGCACTTCGACCTTGTCGCCCTCGGTCACGGCGACCTCGCGCATATTGTCGCCGAAACGCATGACCTTCAATTCTCTCGAGACCGCCACGCCCACAGCGGCACGCATCCAATCGCCCAGGCGCTTCTGCACGTCCTCGTCCTGCCAGTAGCCCGCAATGACCTTGCGGGGCATCCGCAGGCGGGCGGCGATAAAGCCGTGCTCACGGTCGCCGTGGGCGGCTTGGTTCAGATTCATGAAGTCCATGTCGATCTCTTCATTGGGGATCTCGCGGTTGTACTGGGTGGCAAAGTGGCAGTAGGGCTTTTGCAGGTTGGCAAAGCCGTTGATCCACATTTTGCTGGGGCTGAAGGTGTGGCACCAGGTGATGATGCCCGCGCAGTGCTTGTCGTAGTTGGCCTCGCGCACCACGTCGGAGATCTCGGTGTTGGTCTTGGCGGTAACTTTGTAGACGATTTTGCAGGGCAAATTGCCGGAGGCGTTCAGCTTATCGGCCATCTCCGCCGCGCGGGCGGCGACGGTCTCGAGGACTTCAGGGCCGTACAAAAACTGACTGCCCACGACGAACCAAAATTCATAGGTATGCAACATAAAAGTTTCCTCCTTCTTTTAAATAACCAGTGCCTGCAGTACTCGGTAGGGGCCGGATATGTCCGGCCCGCAACTTTCCCGGAAGCGCACACTTGCCTTACACGACCGGGCCGGGCATGCCCGGCCCCTACGGCGGGAAAATTTTTCAGGACACCACCGCCCGCTCGGCGTTCAGCGCATTTTTATATTCGGTCAGGAACTTCGCGAACCCATCCGTATCGTCGGCATCCGGGGCCAGCGTTACGCTTCTGGCATCAGCGAACACGCAGCGGTTCAGATACGCCGCCAGCGTCTCCCCTGCCCTGCGGTACAGGCGGTAGGCCGCCAACAGCGCCATGCCGTAAGGGCCGCCCTCGCCCGCGGTCTCCATGCAGGTGACGGGCGCGCCTGCCGCAGCGGCCAGATACCGCTGCGCCACACCCGGCGTTTTGAAAATGCCGCCGTGGCCCAGCAGCGTATCCAACGCCACGTGCTCCTGCTTCAAAATGTTTAGCCCCAACGCCAGCGTGGCAAAGGCCGAATAGATATTGGCCCGCATAAAGTTCGCCAGCGTAAAATCACTGTTTGGGCGGCGCAGCAGCAGCGGCAGGCCCGCATCAAAGTGGGTCACGCTCTCACCGGAGATATAGTTGATGGGCACCACGCCGCCGCAGTCAGGCGCACCCTTCAAAGACTCGTTGAACAGCCGGGTGAACAACGCGCCCTTGTCGATGCCAGCCCCGCAGAGCGCCGCGCTCTCGGCCAGCAGATCGACCCAGGCGTTCAGGTCGCTGGTGCAGTTGTTGCAGTGGACCATGGCCACCGCCGCGCCGTCGGGGGTCGTGACCATGTCGATTTCCGGGTAGACCTTGGAAAGCGGCTTTTCCAGCACGACCATGGCAAAAATACTCGTGCCTGCGCTGACATTGCCGGTGCGCGGGGCCACACTGTTCGTGGCGGCCATGCCGGTGCCTGCGTCGCCTTCGGGTGGGCAGAACGGCACGCCGGGCTGCAAAACGCCGGTGGGGTCCAGCAGCTTCGCGCCCTCGGCGGTCAGCGTGCCCGCGTCCTCACCTGCGGGCAAAACGGTGGGCAGCAGACTGGCAAGGTCTACAGGATAGCCCTGCTTTGCCGCCAACGCGTTGAATTTTTCCAGCATGGCAGCGTTATACCCGCCGGTGGCGCTGTCAATCGGGAACATACCGCTGGCGTCGCCCACGCCCAGCACCTTGCGCCCGGTCAGCTGCCAGTGTACATACCCGGCCAGCGTCGTGAAGAAATCCAGCTGCGGCAGGTGCGGCTCGCGGTTCAGCATGGCCTGGTACAGGTGCGCTACGCTCCACCGCTGGGGGATGTTGAACCCGAACGCCGCGGTCAGCGCTTCCGCCGCTTGGCCGGTCATCGTGTTGCGCCAGGTGCGGAACGGCACGAGCAGATTGCCCGCCGCGTCAAAAGGCAGATAGCCGTGCATCATGGCCGAAATGCCGATGCAGCCCACCGTGGTCAGCGGCTGGTCGTACCGGGCCTGCACATCGGCGGCCAGGGCGGCGTAGGCGGCCTGCACACCACGCCAGACTTCGTCCAGCGGGTAGGTCCAGACACCGTTTTCCAGCCGATTCTCCCAGGTAAAGTCACCCTGAGCGATCGGCTTGCAGGCATCGTCCACCAGCACCGCTTTAATGCGGGTGGAGCCGAACTCAATGCCGAGGGTACAATTTCGTAAGGTAAGCATGGATTTCCTCCTTGACAAGTGGAGCTTTGTTTTCTATGATGAAACTGTCTGTATGTTCAAAATGAAGGGGGCAACCTATGGGAACGGTTTTCAATAAGGAAGAAATGCTGGTTTTGTTGCAGGATTTCCACCGCCTGACCGGGCTGCGCACCGTGGTGTTTGACACCTACGGCATGGATATCCTCTCTTACCCGCCGGAGCTGCCTGCCTACTGCAAGCTGGTGCGCGGCGTGCCGGAAGGGGTCATCGGCTGCCATCTGTGCGACCAAAACGCCTGCCGCAGCGCCACGCGGCGGAAAGAGACGGTCATCTACACCTGCCACGCCGGGCTGATCGAGGTCATCACGCCGATTTTGATAGACGGCGCGGCGGTGGGATTTCTGCTGCTAAGCCATATCGTGCAGGGCGCGGACGAGGCGGCCGAGTGGGCCGTGGCCAAGGAGCGCTGCGCACCCTACGGCATCGACGAAGCGGCGCTGCACAGCGCCTACGATGCCCTGCCCCGCACGCCCTACCCGACGCTGAAATCGGCATCGGACCTGCTGGCGCTGGCGGCGTCCGCGCTGTACCAACAGGGTTTGGCGCGGCTGAACCCCGGCAGCAGCGAGGCACGGCTGGGCCAATATCTGAGCGACCACCTGGCAGAGGAACTGACCAGCGAAAAGATCTGCCGGGCGCTGTCCTTGAGCCGCACCGGGCTGTATTATCTCTCCCGCCAGACCTACGGCTGCGGCATCAATGAGCAGATCACCCGGCTGCGGGTGCAGCGGGCCATGGAACTGCTGGCCACAACGTCCCTGTCCAACGTGGAGATCAGCCGCCTGACCGGGTTTTCGGACTACAACTATTTTTACCGTGTGTTCCGCCGCCAGACCGGCCTGACCCCGCGCCGCTACCGTACCTCTATGGTAGCAGATACCTAGCCGCCAGAATAGGAACATCTGTTTTAAAAATTGGATTTTTGTTCAAAAAAATGCCCGGCTGCACCTTGCAGCCGGGCGTTTATAATGGCGGGACTCGAAGCGTTCACCCGCCGTAATTGCACTCTAAAAGAAAAATCCCCACCGCAAATCGGTGGGGATTTTTAGAGTGCGCGGTACAGGACTCGAACCTGTGACCTCCTGCACGTCAAGCAGATGCTCTACCAGCTGAGCTAACCGCGCATAGTTGCGCCGCCTGTTGGCGACGCATATTAGTATAGCAGATTGCTTTACAAATTGCAAGCCCTTTTGGCAAAAAAATTCAACTTTTTCAGTCCAGAATGCGCCCATCGGTGGAAATCGTCACGACCTGCCATGGAATGAACTTGCCGGACGCCTGCAACGCACGCTTGGCGGCGTTTTCCAGCCCGCCGCAGCAGGGCACTTCCATCCGCACGATGGTGACTTCCTTAATATCGTTGTTGCGGATGATGGCGGTCAGTTTTTCGCTGTAATCCACATCGTCCAGCTTGGGGCAGCCCACCAGCGTGATGTGCCCGCGGATGAACCGTTCGTGGAACGCGGCGTAGGCGTAGGCCGTGCAGTCGGCGGCAATCAGCAGCTTGGCACCGGCAAAGTAGGGCGCGTTGATGGGCACCAGCCTGATCTGTACCGGCCACTGGCGCAGCTGGCTTGGGGCCATCGTGGGGGCGGTGCTCTCCCCTGCCGCGTCGGCGGGGTGCAGGGCCTTGGCCATGCTGCCCGGGCAGGCGTGCATTGTTTTGGGGGCACTGCCGGGGCAGCTGTGGGGCGCGTGGGCGGCCTTGTGTGCCTTGGCGGCCTGGACGGCGGCCTCGTTGTAGGGCGCAGCCTCGCGCTGCTCAAACGTGATGGCCCCGGTCGGGCAGTGGGGCAGGCAGTCGCCCATGCCGTCGCAGTAATCGTCGCGCATCAGTGTGGCCTTGCCCCCGACCATTGCAATAGCGCCTTCGTGGCAGGCGGCAGCGCAGGCCCCGCAGCCGTTGCATTTTTCCTGGTCGATATGAATGATCTGTCGTTTCATAGTCAGCCTCCTTGACTTTATGCTGCTATTTTACTACAATGGCAGAAAAGAATCTGTTGTAGTAACAACATACGAGGTGCAAAAAATGGAAAGCTGCAAACTGCCCGATGTGCCGCTGTTCCGCGGCCTGACCGAGACGGAGGCCGCCGCGGCCATAGAGGCCCTGCGGATGCGCCGCCGCCCCTTTGCCAAGGGCGAAGTCCTGTTGGAGGCTGGCTGCACCGCGCCGCCATTGGGCGTGGTACTGGCGGGCCGCGTGCATATGGAGCATCTGGACGTCTGGGGCAGCAAAACGCTGTTGGGTCATGCCGGGCCGGGCGATCTGTTTGCCGAGACTTACGCCTGCCTGCCCGAAGAACCGCTGCTGGTCAGCGTGGTGGCAGCCGAAAGCGGCGAGGTGCTGCTTTTGGACACCGATCAACTATTGCGGTGCGGCTGCGAACCGTGGCGCTGGAAGATGACCCAAAACCTGCTGCGTATTGCTGCCCGCAAAAACCTGGGGCTGGCCCAGCGTAGCCTGTACACGGCTCCCAAGACGATACGCGGGCGCATCACGGCGTATTTTTCGGTGCTGGCGCGGCGCAGCGGCAGTATGCAGTTCAACCTGCCATTTGACCGTCAGCAGCTGGCCGACCACCTGGGCGTTGACCGCAGCGCCCTGAGCAATGCCCTCTCCCAGATGCAGCGCGAGGGCCTGCTGACCCTCGACCGCCGAAAGGTGGAGCTGAGACAGGTGGACGAGCTGTAAACGGGCAGCAAGCAGTAAAATGCCATTACAGCCCATATTTTTCGTATGCTTCCATCAAAACATCGGCAAGCGGACGGCCTGCCGATGTTTGTATTTATGTGTACAGTGAAAGTGGGTGTGTACCAAAAGAAAAAGACACATGGATCTTAACGATTCCATGTGTCTTTTAGAGTGCGCGGTACAGGACTCGAACCTGTGACCTCCTGCACGTCAAGCAGATGCTCTACCAGCTGAGCTAACCGCGCATATTGCGTCACCACTTGGCGACGCAGATTATTATAGCAGATGCCAATGCAAATTGCAAGGGGTTTTTGAAAAAAGTTTGGATTTTGAAAATATTAGTATTAAATGCGAAAGAGGTTTTACACCTTTTTCGCATTATTTTTTTACCGAAAGCGAGGTGCGGAAGTGCGCGAATATAGATACCTTACCCACGACGACCGCCTACTTATTGAAAAGCTATATGCGCACGGAATCACACCGTCCAGCATTGCCGGGGTTGTAGGGGTATCGCTGGCGACAATCTACCGAGAATTGCCGCGCGGCTATACCGGCAAGCGTTATCCCGGCGGGCGCAAAGTTTACAGCGCCGAGAAAGCCCAGCAAACCACCAATCAAAATATCAAACGCCGTGGGCGAACCCCGGCGGATAGAAAGGACGCGACAAAATGACCCCTGTTGAAACAAAGAACACCAAAAGCTCCGGCATTGAAATCGAAATTCAGTTGGACACCGACGACGCCCACGCGAAATTAGACAATCTTGCCGTCCATGTAACGGCGGTGAACGAACTGCTTGATCGTACCCTTAACCGCCTTGATCGCGCAGCGCAAATACTGCCCCCGACCTCCCTTGAAGCTGTCCGGGCAATGCGCTACGGCTTACCGCCGACGGAAAACTATATGCGCAGCCTTACGGAAATGCTGAAAATCAGCTGCCCGCTGGTTGCAGAAGTCAACTACTTCCTGCGCACGAACGCAGACGGCACTTGCGCTGGGCGCAATAGTTCGGTTCAAATCAAGTTTGCAGCCGGTGATGAAGTTAAATTACCGATTGATGAGCATGACCGAATCGGCATTTTGGCTTACGTTTCCGAAACTGTCTGCCGATATGCGCACCGGGTATCGCCTGATGCTTGAATTAAACCACTCCTACAACATGGACTGTATGCAGGGCATGGCGCAGTTTCCAGACGGATATTTTGACCTTGCCGTGGTTGACCCGCCATACGGCGGCGCAGGCAATACATTCAAATGCTCCGATAAAACCCGCTTTGGCGGGCGGTTTGATCGTTACCGTTCTACTGCCCCGGCGGTTCAGAACCTTGCGGGGGGGGGTATAGCATTACCCGAACCGGCGGCGCATGGGCGGCGAAGTACGGCAAAAAAATCATAGCGTGGGACAACGCGCCACGCCCGGAATACTTTGATGAATTGTTTCGCGTTTCCAAGCAACAAATCATCTGGGGCGGCAATTACTTTGACCTGCCACCCTGCCGGTGTTTCCTGATCTGGAACAAGCCCAACATACCGACCGACTTTACCATGGCGCAATGTGAATTTGCGTGGTGCAGCTTAAACGAAAATGCCAAGCTGATTTCACTTTCCAGCACCCGCAGTAAAGGCGCAAAGCACTGGCACCCCACGGAAAAGCCCATCGGTCTGTACGACTGGATTTTCCGCCTGTTCTGTCACCCCGGCGATAAAATCCTTGATACCCACCTCGGCAGCGGCAACAGCCGCAAGGCCGCCTATGATGCGGGGCTGGATTTCATCGGGTTTGAAGTTGACCCGGAATACTATGCCAAGGGCTGCGCCGATTTTGACGCATACGCCGCACAGCAAAGCCTATTCCGGCAGATGGCGGCAGAAAGCGCCGGTGAACAGCTGTGCCTACTATAACAACCCTATGCGCGTTTGGCGGTATCGGCGCAGAACTGACCGCTGCCAGCAGCCGAAAGCAACTTACAGAAAGGGGTGCAAACGGCTGACCGGGCACCGTGCGGGCCGCTATCTGCCGCACGGAGGTGTCGGACACCTAAAGGGGCGTTGCCCCTATCCGCCCCGGCGGGCAAGCCTGTTCGTGCCTGCTGGGTATATATGCGGGCGCTGGCGCAGATTTCACAGCATCGGTCAGTTCGATTCTGACGGCCCGCTGCCCCTTTTCTCTCTTTACCTCCTCATAGCTGACAGCCGGGAAAGACCGGCACTATATGAGCCGCCAAAGCCGCATGAAGCCCCGGCGGATAAGAAAAACACAGGAGGATTGAAAAGCATGATCGACACGTCCATCATCGAAAGCCCACGCCGTGACACTTCCCCGCAAGTATACGCGGGTCTGCCCGCGCAGGCGTATGTTCCCAACCCCTACGATTTCGGGCGACCGGCCATTGTCTACCCCGGCGACAGCGTGTACTATTCCGCGCCTGAACCCCATGACAAAGCCCGCGCCGCCGACACCGTGCTTGACGCCGTGCGCCGCACAGCCTGCGCCTACATGAACCAGGCCTTGCGCGTAAGCCCCGCACAGGCGGCGGCAATGGAAGCGGGTATTCAATATGGGTGGAGCGACCCCCGCGCAAATCCGGCGAACTATACCGCCGCCGGTGATTATTGCGGGCAGTAACGCCGCACACGGAGGAATAGCTTATGGGGAGACCGCCGAAGCGGAACCTGAACTATTCGACGTGGGATGTTGACGTACTGGAAAACGATACCTCTATTGATGCCTTAATTGATGCACAGGGGCCAGCTGGCTTTTATGTCTACTTTGCCCTGTGCCAAAAAGCCTACGCCACCGATGGTTATTTCTACCGCTGGGGATATGACAACGCCGCGAGTACAGCCCGCAAGCTGGGCGGCGGCTTGAAGTCAACCCAAGTTCGGGCAATCGTTGATCTGTGCGTGTCTTTAGGGCTTTTCGATAAAGCCTTATTTACAACGGACGGAATACTAACCTCTCGCGCAATTCAAAGCCGCTATCTTGACGGCATTGCAAGGCGTACCGGCGAAATACCAATTATTGTTGAATACTGGCTTTTAGAGGCAACGCCCCGCGCCGGTTTAGTTTTTGTACACAAAAACGGAATAACCGCATACAGAAACCCAATTAACGAACCACAAAAACCGAGTTTTCGCACAGAAGATTATATTAGACAAAATGAGATTAACCCCCAACATAATCTTCCCCCCGAAACGACTGTTGAAAAGTCTGTTGAAAACAGGCGCGAAAGCTGTACCCGCATTATAGCCCTGATTCAATCCTATACAGGGGCAAATTTGCAGGGTGATAAGCAAACAAGAAAACAGGTGTACAACCTGTTTGACCGTGGCTACACAGAACAGGACGTGAAAGCAGTTGTACAGATCGCCGCAAACACAGAGGCGCAGTTCCCACCGCCTGTACAGCTTTTCGGGCCTATGTTCGACCGAATGATAACCACCACAGCAGGGGCGGCAAGCTACGCCCTGCGCGATCATTACGCGCCCCTGCCGCCTGCCAGCAAGAAAGGAAGTGCAAGATCATTCAATGGCGGATATTAAATACACCCTGCCGCCCCCTACCGAAGATGTTGAACAAATCTGCCTTTTCCGATGGGCAAACGCACAGCAGGGCAAATACCCGGAGCTTGCGCTTATGTACCATGTTCCCAACGGCGGCAAGCGCAGTAAATCCGAAGCGGCACGGTTCCGCGCCATGGGCGTGAAAGCCGGTGTGCCTGACATCTTCCTGCCGGTAGGCATTCAAAAGTTGGATTCCGTTGATCGCGGCCAGTATACCATTATCCGAACCAAGTATAACGGCCTGTACATCGAATTGAAACGACAGCGCGGCGGTACGGTATCAGCTGCACAAAAGCAATGGATTTCTGACTTGCGCGAGGCCGGTTACGCCGTGGAAGTTTGCAAAGGCTGGGAAGCTGCCGCCGCTGTCATCACGGACTATCTGGAGGGGCGGTATAGACCGCAATATCAGCCATGAACAACAGCAAGAAACGTCACAGCGGCAGCGCCTACCGCCGTTTTGAAACCATGATGAACTACTACGCCAAGTCCGGCAAAGACCGTACCAAAGCCAAGCAGCACCCGAAGAAGAAAAGGAGCAAGAAAAAGTGAAAACTATTGTCATTCTGAATTTGAAAGGCGGCGTCGGCAAAACTACCACCGCCACAAACCTTGCCTATGAGCTTTCCAACGTCGGCGACACCCTATTGATTGATGCCGACAAGCAGGGCAACAGCACCGAGTTTTACGGAATCCGCGATTTTAAGTACGGTCTGGGCGATGTGCTGACCGCCAAGACTGCCGCCGATGCCTGCGCCCTGCACTCCACACTTCCTGCCATTTCCGCCAGCGGCAAACCGTACCCACATCTGCGCGTCCTGCCCAGCGACTATCGCCTGATGAAGTCGAACATTTCCTTGCTGCTGGATACCTCCAGCGGGCGGGATAAGCGCCTGCGCCGCTACCTTGCGGAAAACGAAAGCGCGTTTGACTTTGTTGTTGTGGACTGCGCGCCGGATATTGACATGGCAAGCATCAATGCACTTATGGCTGCCGACCTTGCCCTTGTGCCAATCACGCTGGATAAAAACGCCCGCAAGGGGCTTTCCGAGGTGTGGGAACAGATCACCGCCGCCCAGCAGGAAAACCACAAGCTGAAAGCCCACGTCATCATTACTCGCTATCGCCCCGATCAGGCGGCAAAAGCTGCCGAAAACACCGACCTTGCCCTGTTGGGCAGCGGCATTCGGGAATCAACTGTGAAAGTCGAAAATAGCAACGATGCCGGAACCCCGCTGTCCGTATCAAGCCGGTGGAGCAATGCCGCCCGCGATTTCCGCGCCCTTACAGATGACGTGCTGGAGGTGTTGGGATATGAACATTCTTTGCCGCTGTAAAGCCCCTGCGCCGCTGTTCGCGGTCTATGCAAAAGATGGGCGGATTATGATGCAGACCGATAGCCCCGCTTGTGTCCCGCCGCCGGACATCCTAAAGGCGCTGAAAGCTGCCGGGTACAAGATCAAGGAACGTAAGCAATGAACACACCCTGTTACCAATGCCCCCGGCGGGCGGTGAACTGTCACAGCCGATGCCCGGACTATGCGCAATACCGCAAGCTGTGCGATCAGATCAGCGCCGCCCGCGATGCAGAACGGCGCATGGATTCTGCCGATGCCGAGCGCGGCGACAAAATACGCCGAGACGTCCGCAAGAACGAACTGTACAACCAACGGAAAGGACGGAAACGATGATTGATTTTGGCTGCGTTTGCAATAACGCAATTACCCTGTATGAATGTGACCCGGCGCTGAACACTGCCTGTATGCACAAGTGGTGCGCCGTCGATCACCCCGACGACCCGAAAAGCCAATGCCACCGCACTATGCACCCCGAATTTGCACGGAAAGGCACCCGCCCTGTGCAAATCGACCTCAAGACCGGCAAGGAGGTAATCTTGTGAAAGCCAAGAAAAAGCCCCTGCATCATAACACGTCAGACCCGGCGAAAATCCGGGAAAACATTATCCAGCAGTTTGAAAGCCTACCCACCGACACGCGGGATATTATCGCCCAATTCTACATTATGACCCTGTCCGAAAAGCTCCCGGAGTGGCAGAAACAGGGCGACAAAGCCCGGCGCGCCGAATCCGGCAAGAAGAAATAAAATGCCGTTTTGGTGTTCCACTGGAACACCCCGGAGGGAACTATGAACCTGATTCAAGATGTATTGCGGGCAGCTGAAAGCAAGCCGGAACAAGACCGCTTTGTTCGCGTCAAGCTGGAGGACATTCTGCCCGACCCCGAAAATTTCTACAACACCGATGAAATAGAAGAACTTGCGGCGGCAATAGACGCTTTCGGACTGGAACAGCCGTTGGTCGTTCGCCCGGCGGATGATGAACCCGGCAAGTACCGTCTGACCGGCGGGCACCGCCGCCGTCTTGCCCTGCTTACCCTGTACGCCAAAGACCCCGACCGCTGGCGGGAAGTCGATGCACGGCTGACAACCAGCCTCGGTGCCCTTGCAGATCAGGCGCGGCTTATTTTGATGAACCGCACCGCCCGCAAAGAAACCGAGTATGAAAACATGATGGAAACAGTCAAGACCGCCGAAATTGCCCGCGAGTTCAAAGCGGGCGGCGGCAAGGTCGAGGGCAAGACCCGCGCGGCAGTTGCAACGGCGCTGGGCATATCCTCGGCGCAGGCGGGCAAGTATCAGGCAATCTACAAGCACCTGACACCCACCTTGATGCGCCGATACAAAGACGGTGTGATTGGTACGCAGGTTGCCTATGAATTAAGCAGCTTGCCAAAGCGTCAGCAGGAAGAAGTTGCCGCGCTGTACCCGGTGCCCACGATGGAGAACGCCCGCGCCCTGAAATCTGCCCGGAAACAAAGGGAGAAAGCCCCCTGCCAAACTGCCCCGACTGAGGTTGCTGTTGCAACCACGGACGCCCCTGTTGCACAATCGGCACTTGCGTGTTCTGTGGAGACACCGCCGCCCCCGGCGGAACAGCCCACGCCGCCGATTCAGCCCAAACCCAAGGAACCCTCGGCGGTTGCCGTCAGCCCTACGCCGGTGTCCGAACTGCCAGCAACGGAACCGCCCACGCAGAACACTGACACCGATACCGACGCTTTAGCCGACGCGGCCCGCGATCTTAGTAACTACTGTGAAGCTCACGGCAGTGGCGAATGCTGCCAAGACTGCTATTTCTATGATGATGTGCGCGGAGCCTGCCGAATTGGGTTGCCGTTCACATGGGAGGTGTAATTGTGCAATATCTGATTATCGCGGTTGTCTTAGTGTTCGCAGCCATTGCGGGCGCGGCGGTTAAAATCTGCTTTGATATTCCGCATAAAAAATTCAAGAATAGAACTCTCAATACCCCCGCAAAGCCGTATGAAGCCCCCTTGCCGCCACCCCCAGAGGTTACGATTACCCACGATCTGAAATGCCCTGTGTGTGGGTATGAGTTCGCGGCGCTGTCGGATAACCGCTATACCGTTGACGGCACACACAACTACGGAAGATTCAATTATTTGCGCGATAAAATCATTGTAAGCGGAGACGCCGTTGTGAACGGCGAACACGACGCTTTTGATTGCCCGATGTGCGGCTGTCAGCTGGTAGTAAATCCCCGCTTGCGCACAGTTTCTTACTAGAAGCGCACCACAACAGGAGGCGCAACCAATGCCCCAACATCTGAAATTTGATGCCGTCAACTGTACAAGCGTTCCCATGGAAAAAGCAAGCCCGGAACTGCTAGAACAGCTGAAAAAGATTGCCGCTTTCCCGCGCCCTGCCTCCCCTTGCTATTGGGAGTGCGTCGGCTGTGGGTTTGAACACAACTGCCGCACAAACGGCTGTGCCGTCATGCTGAAAGCGGCTGAATTACTGGAGGAATAAAACCATGACCCGAAAGAAAGCTATCAAAACCATTATGTCCGTCACCGGCCACGGCGACAAGCGCGCGGCAAACAAGGCGTTTGACAATGTAAAAAAATGCCTTGCCGGGAATCCTCGAAATGCCGATGTATGTTATCGCGTGATCTGCTTTATCTACAATGCCGCCAATTCCGACCCGGACGGCCCAGACGTCAACGCCTATAAAACCATAATGCGGGCATGGGTGTCAGCAAAGCTCCTGCGCCTGCGCTACGGCTCCCGCGTGGGCGGTACGCTGATTGGCGACGCGGAGGCGTAAACCCATGATGCACAAGGAAGAAGAAAAAAGCCACATGGTGTGCCCATTCCGTGTTCACGGCGTAACCACGCCCTCTGCCACAATTCCAGATGCAATATTCAGGAATGAATATTTTATGCCATGCCTGCATGATGACTGCCCCGCCTATCGGTGTGAAAAATATACCCAAAACACACCGGCGGGCAAGGAAAATATCATCGTCGAACATTGCGCACGACTGGAGGAATGAAAAATGCGAATGATAGATGCCGACAGCCTTGAAAGCAAACTGCCCGCCCACAGCAACGACAGCAACCACGTTATGACCCGCAATTTTGCTGTTGAAAGTTTCCGGGCGCTTATCAAAGCAGAACCCACCGTGACCCCGTCGCCTGTCTACGCAAAGGGTATCTTATTAGATCGGGCGGTTCGGTACGACCTACAATCCGCATTTCCGAAAGCAATTATGAACCTGCGCCTTGAATTGATTGTCTATCCGGCGCGCAATATCACTGTACCGCTGTACGGTGCGGACACGCTGGACGAACTGAATGCCCGGATTATTGAATGGTGCAGCCGTGAAGCCTGCAAGTCGTACAATTCGGCAAGTCAGAAATACCACTTGAACGGTATCAACCAATTTTGCGGCACGATTTATACACGCACAAGCATGGAATACATCTATACCTATTTGGGCAACGGTATCAATCATGATCTGTGCCTACGCTTTGTCGGTGAAATGGACTTCAACCTGAACAAGCTGAAACGCGCCATTGCGCAGGGCGAGGGCAAATGATGCCGCCGACCGAAAACAGCGCCGCCCTGTTTGGCTGGCATAGTCAGGACAGCCGCGCAACCGGCCCGCTGGACACCGCTGATACCGTTACCGCCCACTATGGCACCGGCGGCGGCAATACCCCGCTGATTGTCCAGCCCTGCATCTGCATACAAGGCTCCATGATCGGCCGCGCCGAGAAAAACGGCCCGCAAGGTGATGGTCTGAATCAGGAGGTGTGCTTTACCCTGAATACCGTAGATGAACACGCCGTTGCCTACACGTTCGCCGAGAAAAACTATTCTGAATACGTCCTATCCCCGGCGGGCGGTACGATCAAGGCAAACGGCGGCACTACCGGCGGCGGTGGTGAAACACTGGTTGCCCATAATCAGCCCCATTACATTGTCCGCCGCCTTATGCCTTTGGAGTGCAGCCGCCTACAAGGATTCCCGGACGGCTGGGGAGAAATCGAACACCTCCCGGCGGATATGCCGCCAGACACCGCCGATTTCTGGCGCGGGGTATACCGCACAGCTTGCACAATCAAGGGCGTTGTCTCGAAAAAATCAATACTTACCAGCGACAAAGCCCTTGCCAAGTGGCACAACCAACTGCACACCGATGGCGCAGAATACAAAATGTGGGGCAACGGTATGGCGCTACCCAACGCCCTGTTTTTTGTCAGCCGCGCCGTTGCCCAGATCAGCGCAGACGAACACCGCCCCGCTGATACCGTAAAGCTGGGCAGCCTGTTCGACGGCAGCGGCACAATGCCCCTTGCCGCCGTTATGTGCGGCGCAACCCCTGTATGGGCAAGTGAAGTCGAGCCGTACCCCATCGCCGTTACCAAAACACACTTGCCGAATGTCCGGCACCTCGGCAATGTTTCCGCCATTGATGGCGGGAAGATCGAGCCGGTAGACATCTTCACATTCGGCAGCCCATGTCAGGACTTGAGCATTGCTGGTCGCCGCAAGGGGCTTAAAGGACAGAAATCTTCCCTGTTTTGGGAGGCAATCCGCATTGCGTCTGAAATGCTGGCGGCAACCGGCGGCAGATACCCGCGCTTTGTCATTTGGGAAAATGTCTACGGCGCTTTATCTTCAAACGGAGGTGATGATTTTGAAATCGTCCTCAACGAACTGTTGCACCTTACCGGGTCAAACGAGTTTATTCGACAGCACGGAATCTGGGGGGGCTTTGCAGGGTATGGAGAAGTTGCCTACCGTGTTGTCGATGCGAAATATTGGGGAGTGCCCCAGCGTCGCAAACGTGTCTATGCTGTCGCTGATACTGGTGGAGAATCCGCCAACGAAATACTATTTGACCGTAAAGGCGATGAATGGAATTTTAGACCGCGCCTCCCGGCGGGGAAAGCCGTTGCCGGACTTGCTGACGACTGCTATTGCTGGCATGAAAGAATGGTACAGGCGAAATCCTCCGGGGGGGGGATCTCGCCTACACGCTGAAAATCCGGCAAGGCTGTGACGGCGGCGGAAAAGGGGCGCTGATACAGACCGAGCTTTCCGCCACCCTTGCAACCAACAACGACCAAACACTGTTTGCCCCGGTCACAAAGGAGTAATGAAAAATGCTGACACTTCCCATAAAGCAGGAATGGTTTGACATGATCTGCCGCGGTGAAAAGCGCGAAGAATACCGTGAAGCGACAGAGTATTACCAAACTCGCATAAATTCTGCCATAGCTGCCGACCCGAATTGCAAAGGTCAAGCATACAAGATTTTTCCTGTAAAAATTCGCGCCGGGTACAATTCAAAAGCCCCGACAGCCGTATTGCGGGTACATTGCATCTTCGGCAAAGGCGGTGTGCGCGAATGGGGCGCAGACCCGGACAAATACTACTATATCCTGCAAATTCTGCACATTGAAAGCATTGAAAACTGGAAAGGTGGAAACGTGTAAAGATGGAAACCAGAATGAACAGCACCCACGCCGAACCCCTGCGCTGTGAAACCTGCCTGTATTGGGAAGATTTCAACGGCGTGTGCTTTTGCGGTGCAAGCCCTTATTGCGCAGATTTCACGGACGGTGATGACGGTTGCTGTTATTGGCAGAAAAAAGAGCCCATTGCCCCGGCGGATACGGAGGTGAATGACGATGCGACCGATTGATGCAAAAGTGATTGAAGATTTTGACGGCGCGAAACTCAAAATCACACGTGTCAATGGGCCGCTGGACACCGACGCGGCTTACATTCGCGGCTATAATGCAGGGATGCAGCTTATTGTAAATGAAGCCAAGAAAGCGCCAACCATCAACCCCGAAGCCCTGCGCCCTGTTTCGCGCTGGAAAAAAACTGAATCAGGATATAGCTGTGCCGCGTGTGAAACGGACGCCCCTAGCGACGCTTGCGGATTCACGGTGCTTTCAAGATATTGCCTGAATTGCGGAGCAAGGATGGAGAACATAAAAGCGGTTTTGAAAGTAAAAAGCGCCTCCACCTCTTTGCACGGCGGCTGGAAGAACGCCAAGACCGAACCACCGCCGCCGAACACGGACGCTGAAGTGTATTGCAAAGCGCTGGGCGTTACAGTTGGGTATCACCGCCCTTTGATGGACGAATGGCTGACGGACGATCACCGCACCTTGCGGAACGTCACCCACTGGCGACCGATACCACCGCCACCGCCGGAGGCTGAACCATGAACAACTACACCTTGCCGCCCGGCATCGTCAAGGTCTGCGCAGGACTGGTACAGAGCGCCACAACAGAGCCATATCTTTCCGCCCTGTGCGCCGCTGAACAAACCCTATTCGACAAATACCCGGCGGAACAACAGCAAGAGGCGCGGCGGCTGGTTGCTGCCGTAAAGGTGAACATTCGCCACCCGCGCAGACCCAGCGCCGCTACCCTGCTACGGCAGTTTGATCTAAGCGTAAGCGAAAGCACATTCAAGAGGTACAAACGTGAATACTGCTATGTGCTTGCCCGCGAATCGCACTTGATTTCAGATGCAAGCCCTAAAGCCTAAAATTTACAGTTTGTTCACAATGTTGACCTGATAACGGATTTCAAGTGTGTTATAGTGAATTTGTCAGGTGGGAACACTGACGGCTTTTCTTCCTCCTAAGAGTGACGACACCCGACCCGGCGGGCAATCCGGGATATTGTGGTACAGAGTAGGTCAAGCGCACTGCGCGGCGGTTCGATTCCGCAATGTACCTGCCCGCTGGTTTGTGTATCACACATTCTCCGGCGGGTTTCCAATCAACCGTGTTCAGCATGAACACACTTCCCGAATGGTGACACATGGCACAGAGTTTTGCAAAAGCATTCTACAAGTCAACCCGCTGGCGGAAATGCCGCGCGGCGTTTATCGCTGATCGTATGCGGATTGATGGCGGGCTGTGCCAGATGTGCCGCGACGAACCCGGCTACATTGTGCATCACAAAGTATGGCTGACACCACAGAACATTGACGACCCTGACGTGGCGTTGAATCCGGCAAACTTTCTATACGTTTGCCACGACTGCCACAACAAGATCGAGAACGACGGCGGCAATCTATATTATTTTGACGAACAAGGCCAGCCGCAACCGCTGGACGCAAGCAACAGCGGCAGCGGCGGTACTCCCCCCTATAAGTACCATAACCCGGTCTGACATAGAACCGAGGGAGTGAGGTACAAAGAACACACAGGTTATTTTCGTATGACCGGGGGGGGGTATCAAGTAAAAATGAAGATTTGCGCCGGGTTCGCTGGCATCTGACGGGAGGTGAAAAAACTTGCCGGACGAAGTAATCCGGGCGGTGCGGTCAATCCTTGACCGGGGCAACACCGCCGAAATCAAGCGCCGAAAAAACGGTGAAATCATCGTTTTGGAAGTGCGGCGAAAAGTGAAAAGCAGTGCGGTACAGCAAGTGGGCTGTACTGAGGGCCAAGTGGGGCCGTAAGCTATCGCGTATGTCGATGGCTTGCGGCCTCTTTCTTTTTTGGCGCAGGGGGACGCTATGGCGGCGACAAAGAAAACCGGGACAACAAAAAAGACCAACAAAAAGGCGTCGGCCAGGGTGCTGTCTGAAAAGGAACTGCAAACCCTGATTGATGCTGTGCCGGACGAACGCCGGAGATTGGCGGCAAACATCGTTTCGGAACTGGTCTGGATGTCTAAAATGATGGACACCTTGAAAAGCAAGGCTGATGAAATCGGCCCGCTGGAATGGTTCGTGCAGGGTGAACAATCCATGTTGCGGGAAAATCCCGCGCTGAAAAGCTACAACACCACGATCAAGAACTATGCCACGCTGTTGTCTAAGCTGACTGATCTGCTGCCCAAGGCGACGACCCCGCCGCCCACAAGTGATGCCGGAGATCAGTTTGATGATTTTGTTGCCGGACGTGACGCGGATTGATTCGCTACCCGCTTACTTACAACCCTATCCTTGAATACTACGCCGCCATTGAAAACGGACAGGTCACTGTAAGCAAGAAAGTTGCAACCGTATACCGCAAACTGGCACAGGACGTTGTAAACGGCTGTGGTGAGTATGTCTATAAAGCCAAGCGCGCCAACCACGCGATTGAATTTATAGAAAATTTCTGCCGCCACAGCAAAGGCAAGGCGGGCGGCAAGCCGTTCATTCTGGAACTGTGGCAGAAAGCCCTCGTTGCCGCAATGTTCGGTTTCGTCCATGCGATAGACGGCACCCGGAAATACCGGGAAGTCCTGTTGGTGGTTGCCCGAAAAAACGGTAAGTCTACATTGTCCGCCGCTATCGGTCTATATCTGATGGTTGCGGACGGTGAACCCGGCGCAGAAATCTACGCCGTTGCCACCAAAAAAGATCAGGCAAAGATAATTTGGCAGGAAGCCCGGCGCATGGTTTGCAAATCGCCTGTGTTGCACTGGACGCGCAAGACCCCCAACGGAAAGATCAAACCGCTGGTTGCCGAAATGGTGAGCGAGTACAACGACAGTGTGTACAAGCCTTTGGGACACGACAGCGACACGCAGGACGGCTTGAACGTCCACGGCGGATTGTTGGACGAAATCCACGCATGGGCACCGCCGATGCGCGCGCTGTACGACGTTATTGTTGACGGCGTGACCGCCCGCGAACAGCCCATGATCTTTGAAACCACCACGGCAGGCACGGTGCGCGAGGGTCTGTACGATGATCTGTACCAAGAAGCCGAGAATGTCATAAATGGATATTATGACGAAAACGGCTACAAAAACGAACACTTCCTGCCGGTCATCTATGAACTTGATTCCCGCAAGGAATGGACGGACGAGCATTGCTGGGCAAAGGCAAACCCCGGTCTCGGCACAATTAAATCCCTTGAACAGCTGCGCGCCAAAGTCCAAAAGGCGGTTGTAAATCCAAAGTTGGTAAAGAACCTGCTTTGCAAAGATTTCAACATTCCTGAAACCATCGGCGAGGCATGGCTGACGTTTGAACAGCTGAATAACACCGCGCTTTTCGACATCCACGCCCTGCACCCGCGGTACGGCATCGGCGGTGCGGACTTTTCCAGCACGACCGATCTTACCGCCGCCGTTGTCCTTTTCATGCTCCCCAACGACCCGCACATCTACGTCATGGCAATGTTCTGGCTGCCGGAAGAATTGTTGGAACGCCGTGCGCGGGAAGATCGCATACCCTATGACCTGTGGAAAGATCAAGGTTATCTGCGCATCTGCGAGGGCAACAAAGTTCGGCAAAAAGATGTCACGGACTGGTTTCTTGAAGTGCAGAATGATCTTGACTGCTATATCTACCGGGGCGGATACGATGCGTGGAGCGCAAGCTATTGGGTCGATGAAATGCAAGAGACTTTCGGAAAAGGCGTGTTCACGCCGGTACAGCAGACAATGAAAGTGTTGTCGCTGCCTATGAAACAATTAGGCGCTGATTTTGATAGTAAACTTATCGTTTACAACAATAACCCTGTGCTGAAATGGTGCCTTGCCAACACCGGCATTGTGGAAGATAAAAACGGCAATATCAAGCCCAACAAAACCAGCAAGGCGCGAAAGCGCATTGACGGTTTGGCCGCCCTGCTTGACGCCTTTGTGGTGTTTCAGGATTGTCAAGACGATTACAAAAGTATGTTATAGGAGGCTTACCCCATGGGATTCTTTCAGCGATTACGCGCTGCGGTTGCCCGCAGCCCCACCAGCACACAAGTGAAAATGGTTACGGAGGCGGGCAACGGTCTGTATTCCTACGATGGGAACCTGTACAAAAGCGACATTGTGCGCGCCTGTATTCGCCCCAAGGTCAAAGCCGTGGGCAAGGCAACCCCGCGCCATATCCGCACCACTACCACCCCGGACGGCAAGACAAGCACCCAGACAAACCCCGACGCATACATTCGGGCATTGCTGGACGAACCGAACCAGTACATGACATGGCAGATGTACGCGGAGAAAATGGAAACGCAGCTGATCTTGAACAACAATGCGTTTGCCGTAATCCAGCGTGATGAAAACGGCTACCCTGTTGCCCTTTTCCCTTTGGTAGCGGATAGCGTGCAGGCCCTGTACAACAAGGCTGGCGAACTGCTGTTGCAATTCTGGCTGCCGAACGGCAGCACATGGACGTTCGCCTATACCGACATAATCCATCTGCGCAACGACTACAACGAAAATGACGTTTTCGGAACGCCGCCCGGTGCAGCCTTGCGGGATATTATGGAAGTCATCGGCACCACCGACCGGGGTATTGTCAATGCCGTGCGGAACAGCGCGGTCATTCGCTGGTTATTGAAATTCACCTCCAGCGGTATGCGCCCGGAGGACATCAAGAAACAGACCGACATTTTTGCCGATGCATTCCTTGACGCCAACAACAGCAAGGGTGTTGCCGGTACGGACGTCAAAGCCGATGCAATCCAGCTGGAACCGCACGACTATGTGCCCAACGCCCTGCAAAGCCAAAACAACATAACCCGCCTGTATAGCTTTTTCAACACCAACGAAAAGATCGTGAAAAGTTCCTTTTCGGAGAATGAGTGGATCAGTTATTACGAGGCACAGGTAGAACCCGATCTGCTGCAATTCGCCACCGAACACACCCGCAAGCTGTGGAACCGGCGGCAGCGGGCTTTCGGAAATCGGCTGTATCTGGAAAGCAGCAACCTCCAGTATGCCAGCATGAGTACCAAACTTGCATTGCGGGCTATGGTTGACCGTGGCGCAATGCTGCCTAACGAGTGGCGCGCCGTTCTTGGTCTTGCCCCTGTTGCGGGCGGTGATGAGCCTATCCGCCGCCTTGATACACAGCCTGTCAAAACCACAAAAGCGGGAGGTGAAAACGAATGAAACTGAATATTAAGGGCGTGATCGTGCCCAACGACTACAAACACGTCTATGACTATTTCGGCATTGAATCCACGTCCGCAAAGGACGTTTCGGACGCGCTGGATGCCGCCAACGGTCAGCCGCTGGAGGTGTACATCAATTCCGGCGGCGGTTATGTGCGGGCCGGCAACGAAATTTATACCCTGCTGTCGGAGTACGGCGGCGGTGTGAATATCAAGATCATCTTTGCCGCCAGCGCCGCCAGCATCATTGCCATGGCTGGGCACAGCGCAATTTCCCCGGTTGGGCAGCTGATGATTCACAACGTCGCCAGCACAGCCGAGGGCGATTACCGCGCCATGCACCACGCCGGAGACGTGCTGGAAACTGCCAACGATTCCCTCGCCAACGCCTATATGCGCAAGTCCGGGAAAACCCGCGATGAAATCCGCGCAATGATGGACGCGGAAACGTGGATTACTGCCCAGCGCGCCGTTGAATTGGGGCTGGTTGATGAGATCATGGGCGGCGACCTCGTTGCCGGTCTGGGCGCCGAACTGCTGCCCGACAGTGTTATCCAAAAGACGCTTGCCATGTTCCGCGCAGATAAAAGCGCCGAACTTGCGCAGGCGGAAACCGACTATCAGAATCTTCTCAAAAAGGAGTAACTAAAATGACGAGAGAACAGTATAACACCCAGCGCACCAAACTGATGAACGATATGCGCGCCGCTATCGACGCGGGCGACACGGCCACCGCCAACAGCTGCCGCGATCAGGTCAGGGCGTTGGATAACCAGTGGGAAGCCGAGGCGCAGGCGCGCGCGGATTTTGCCGCGTTGCAGAACAGCGCCCGCAGCTTTACCCCCGCCGACGTGACCCCCGCCCAGACCAACGCCGTGCCGCAGATTGTGAATTTCGCCGGCTACGCTGCCGGTGCCCACGTCAGCCCCCAGACCGACCCCAGCGAAACCGCCGAATACCGCAATGCGTTCATGGCGTATGTCTGCCACGGCACCGAGATTTCCGCCGATCTGCGCGCCAGCGTTGCTCCGATGCTGAACGCCGCCGCTACCACGACCACCACCGACGCAGGCGCGGTTATCCCCACCACGATTGCCCGCGAGATCATCCGCGAGATGAAGTCTTACGGCGAACTGTACGCCAAGATTCGCAAGCTGAACGTGCAGGGCGGTATCGAATTCCCGATTCTAACGCTGAAACCAACGGCAAGCTGGATTGGTGAAAGTAAGTCCAGCGACGATCAGAAGCTGGAGGCTAAAACCAAGGTTTCTTTCAGCTACTACGGTTTGGAGTGCAAAATTGCGCAGACCCTGCTTGCGGCTGTTGTGACCTTTGAGGAGTTCCAGCAGATGTTCACGCAGCTGGCGGTCGAGGCTATCGTCGCCGCAAAGGAAAAGGCGATCATTTCCGGCACCGGCAGCGGGCAGTTCATCGGCATTACCAAGGACACCCGCGTGCCCGCCAAGAATGTTGTCACACTGACCCCGGACGAGTTCACCTCTTATTCCGCATGGAAAAAGAAAGTCATGGCGAAAATCCCCAAGGCATACCGCAAGGGCGAGTTCGTCATGGCGCAGGGTACGTTCGATGGCTACATTGACGGCATGGTTGACGCCAACGGTCAGCCCATCGGCCGCGTCAACTACGGCATCGACGGCGAGGAAAACTACCGTTTCTGCGGCAAGACCGTTGACACCGTGGAAGATGACGTTATTCCCAGCTATGACGATGCCGCCACCGGCGATGTTGTTGCCGTGTTCTTCAACCCGACCGACTACGCCGAGAACAGCAACGGTTCTTTCAGCACCGTCAAGTGGACTGACCACGACGACAACACCGTCAAGACCAAGGTGCTGCACATCTGTGACGGCAAGCTGCTTGACCCCAACGGCGTTATCATCATCAAAAAGGGCGAAGCTGCCAAGGCATAACCCCCGGAGGTGTAAACCGTGCTTGAACTTGCAAGAGTGTGGGTGCTGCGCAACAAGAACAACACTGCGTTTGATGATGAACTTACAGATTTGATTGCTGCCTGCAAAGCTGATCTGCGCAAACGTGGTGTCGTAAAGATCAGCGACGACGACCCGCTTATCAAGCAGGCTGTCAAGCTGTACTGCAAGGGCAATTTCGGGTACGGCGGCAGCGATGCCGAACGCTACCAGAAAAGCTATGAAAGCCTTGCGGTCAGCTTGAGCCTGTGCGGGGATTATCTGGAGGGCTGATATGTATTTCAGTGATGAAATTATCCTGATCGACACGGACACCTCTGGCACTGATGCGATCGGCTTGCAGGCGGAAACCGAAACCGGGCGCGCCACCGTTTACGGTGACATCAAAAGCGTAAGCCGGGAGGAATCCTTTACGGCGGGCAGCCGTGGGTACAGCGAGGTTGAAAAGATCGTGCTGCGCCCATGGGATTACAGCGGGCAAAAATACGCCCTGCTGCATGGTGTGAAAAAACAGGTGTACCGCACCTATCAATCCAGCCCGGACACACTGGAGCTGTACGCCGCCACCAGAAAGGGCATTGTGTGAGCAATTCTATTAAGGTCAAGCCGGAGGAATTAGGGGCTGTTATAACGCAAGCCCTGAAAGAGTACCAACAGGAAGTTGCCGACGACATGAAAGCCGCGTGCCTGAAATGTGCCGAAATTGGCGCAAGTGATCTGAAAGTCACAAGCCCATACAGACGGCACAAGAAAGGCACAAAAGGCGGACATTATCGTTCTGGCTGGGACGTTTCTGTACTCTATGAAAGCAATTCCACTATTCGCGTGGCTATCCACAACAAGAAGAAACCGGGGCTTGTACATTTGCTGGAGCACGGACACGCAAAAATAAACGGCGGCAGAACCAAGGCTCTGCCGCACGTTGCGCCCGAAGAAGAAAAGTTGGCGGGCATGATTACGCAAGAGGTTGTGGCCCGCTTTAAGCGTTAGAAGTGGGCACCTGTTATTTCTACTTTTTCCTCTATAAAGCATCGGAACAGCTGTGCAGTATCTACACAATCACCGAGGGCGCGGTGCGCGTCCATTCGGTCAATACCGTAGTAGTTGCACAGAGTCTCCAGCTTATAATCTTCCACGTCATAATCTTTGTCGTAGTTGGGAGCATATCCGCCGATTTCCTCGTCATACTCCCACTTTGGCTTTTTCAGTATCTTCCCTGCAAGGATATAGGTATCAAAGAATTTGTGTTTAGGTGTTGTTACATCAAGCCCTGCACGGCACAGGAATTTCAAATCAAATTCAAGGTTGTGTCCAAGCAGGGGCATATCCCCGATAAATTCCTGCAAAGACGGAATGATTTGATATAGCGCGGGCGCACCCTCCAGCATTTCCGGCGTTATGCCATTGACTGACATAGCCTCCCGCGCAGAATCCGTTTCAAGTTTTTGCGGGGGGGGGGTAATCATCGTGTGGAATACATCAACAAATTCATAATCCTTTACTTTGATTGCCGCAACCTCCAACACTGCATCTTTGGTACAGGCAAGCCCGGTGGTTTCGGTGTCTATAACAACAAAACTGCCCAGCTTTGCAGGGTCGCTTTTCGTTGTAATCCGGGAATATGTAAGCTCTTTCAAAAAAGACACCGGCTGCACGCGTTGCTTCTTTCCGTCTGTTCTGATCTGAAAGCGGGGCACGGAATCAAACGCCGCAATGCCTGCCTTGCGCTGGTTCCATTCCGCTTTCCTTGCCGCAATGTGAGCTTGCTTTTCTGCCTCTTCTTTCGCTTTGCGCGCTGCCACCATTGCCGCAACCTGTTCGGCTTTTGCTTTTTCTTCTGCCTGTTTCTGTGCTTTAAGCTCTTTATCACACTTCAAGCACAGTGAATCCTTTGTCATAAAGAAAAACAAGCCTTTTCGCCCACATCGTTTACATTGCCGCATAATCAACACCCTTTCGCATTTATTACTTACAGCATAGCAGAAAAGCACGATCTATGCAATAAAAAGATGAAACGGAGGTCTTACAGCTGACCCAAGCAGAATTAAAAACCGTTTTGGATTCCAGCGGGCTGCCGTTCGCTTACCGTGCATGGAAAAACGGTCACGCGCTGCCCTTTGGCGTGTTCTATTTTGAACGCGATATCCCTTTTGCGGCAGACGGTGTTGTGTACACCAAAAAGACCCGCTACGCGCTGGAACTGTACACAGCTGAAAAAGACCCCGGCGCAGAACAGCAGCTGGAAACCGCCCTGACTGCTGCCGGAATCTTTTACAGTAAGTCCGAAGAAATCTATATTGACGATGAACAAATGCAATACGTCATTTACGAAATTGAGGTGTAAAAATGCCTAAAGATAAAGTTTTGTTCAACCTGAAAAACGTACACTACGCAAAGCAGACCGCCAGCGATGACGGCGCTGTTACCTTTGCAACCCCGGTTGCCGTGCCCGGTGCGGTTTCCCTTAGCCTTGACGCTGAGGGTGACGTTTCCAAGTTCTACGCGGACGGTGTTGTGTACTACGTCTGCCAGTCCAACAACGGCTATTCCGGCGATCTGGAAGTGGCAATGTTCCCGGAATCCATGCTGACCGACATTTGGGGCATGACGAAAAGCAAGAACGGCCTGATCGTCGAGAACGCCAACGCTGCCGCCAGCAACTTTGCCCTGCTGTTTGAGGTGGACGGCGACATTACCGGGCGCAAGTATGTGTTGTACAACTGCTCCGGCACCCGCCCCGGCATTACCGGCAACACCAAGAACGACAGCACCGAGCCGGACACCCAGAGTTCCTCCCTTACCGTGTCCCCGCTGAAGGACGGCACGATCAAGGCGCATACCGCCGACGATGCCACCGAAGCCGTGCGCAAGGCGTGGTACACCAAAGTTACCATGCCCACCGACACGGCAGAGTGAGACCCAGAATGCGCGGGTGTTCCACTGGAACACCCGCCTTATAGGAGAACAACATGGAAAAGACGATCAATATTGACGGCAAGGAAGTCCGCTTGCGGGCAACCGCCGCCGTGCCGCGCCTGTACCGCATTAAGTTCGGGCGTGACATCATGCAGGATTTGGCAAAACTTGCCGCCGCCTACGAGAAAGCCACCACCGAACAGGAACAGCTTGCCGCAACCGATCTGGGGCTGTTTGAAAGCGTTGCCTACATCATGGCAAAGCACGCGGACAAGGACGCCGTACCCGGCAGCGTGGAGGAATGGCTGGAACAGTTTGAGATTTTCGACATTTACCAAGTTCTGCCGGAGATCCTTGAACTGTGGAACCTGAACACGCTTACCACCGCAACCCCGAAAAAAAAACACGGATGACGACCCGCGAAATGACAACACCGCTGTTTATGCTGCGGTGTTGCCAGATGGGAATTTCCCTGCGCGATCTTGACCTGCTGACTGTGGGCATGGTAAACGATATGGCTATTGAACGTGAAAACGACGACTACAAATGGCCTATCAAGGCAACACAGGCAGACATCAACAAATTCTTTGGATAACGGTGCAGTAAATGGTCTGTATTAAGGGCTGAATGGAGCCGCTTACGGAAAGGAGGCGGCTCCATTTTGGCTGCCAAAGTAAAGGGCTTGACCCTTGAAATTGACGGAAATACAGAGGGTCTTGAAAAAGGGCTTACAAAACTGAACAAGCCTATCAGCGCAGTAAAGAATGAACTCAAAGATGTAACCCGCCTACTTAAACTTGACCCCGGAAATACCACGATTCTTGCCCAAAAGCAGGAACTTTTAGGCAAACAAATATCTGCCAGCAAGGACAAATTAGCGGCATTACAGCAAGCAAAAAAGGCTGCCGATGATGAAATGAAGAACGGCACCGAAATCAACCAAGAGGAATACCGCAAACTGTGCCGCGAAATCGAAGAAACCAAACTGCGCATTGATAACCTTACCGATGCTTTTGGAAAATCCAATGTGGCAGCACAAAAGCTGGCTGCCGTCGGCGATAAAATGCAGACTATCGGCGACGGTATCAGCAGCGCGGGCAAGGCGCTTGCGCCGGTGTCCGCTGCTGTGGCGGGCGCAGGCGTTGCCGGTGTAAAGCTGGCGGCAGACTTTGAAGATGCCTTTGCCAAGGTCAGTACCCTGTTGGACGAATCCAGCACGGATTTTGATGCGTACAAGGCTGACATCATGGCGGCCAGCAGCGAAACCGGCGTGTCTGTCAACGACTTTTCCGAGGCTGTGTACAGCGCCATTTCCGCCAGCGTGGACGCGGGCGATGCCGTAGATTTTACGACCTCCGCTGTCAAGCTGGCAAAGGGAGGCTTTACCGACACCGCAAAAGCCGTGGACGTTATGACAACCGCAATCAACGGCTACCAGCTGCAAGCCGAAGATGCAAGCAAAATCAGCGATCTGCTGATTACCACCCAGAACGAGGGTAAAACCACCGTTGACGAGCTTGCCTCCAGCATGGGCAAGGTCATACCTGTGGCGGCAGCTGCCAACTACGATATGACCGAGTTGTCCTCGGCCTATGCGCTGCTTACCAAGAACGGTATTGCCACCGCCGAATCCGGCACTTACCTGAAATCCATGCTGAACGAACTTACCAAGTCCGGCAGCACTACGGATACCACCTTGCGGGAACTGACCGGCAAGGGCTTTGCAGACCTGAAAGCCGAGGGCAATTCCACCTCCGATATTCTGAATATGCTTTCTGATGCCGCCGCCAAGGACGGCAAGACCCTGAAAGATATGTTCAGCAGTGTGGAGGGCGGTTCCGCCGCCATGGTGCTTGCGCGCAACAGCGGCAGCGACTACAACGAAATTTTGCAGACGATGGAGCAAAGCGCCGGTGCCACCGACACCGCATTTGCAAAGGTGACGAACACCACCAGCCAGAAATTTGCAAAAGCGCTGAATGAACTGAAAAACAACGCGATTGACCTGATGGATAACCTGTTGCCGGTTATCACGCAGATCATTGAGGGCGTTTCCGGGCTTGTGCAGAAATTCAGCGGTCTGGACGAATCCACCCAAAAAGTGATCTTGACCGTGGGCGGTATCATTGCCGTGCTGTCGCCGGTCTTGCTGTTCATCGGCAAGTTGGTGTCGAGCGTGGGAAGTGTGCTGAAAGCCGCGCCGGAGATCGTCTCCACCGTCGGCAAAGTAAAGGGCGCTATTTCCGGGCTGTTTGGTCTGCTATCTGGCACAAATCCTGTTGTGCTGATTGTGGCAGGCATTGCGGCGCTGGTAGTGGCATTTGTAACCCTGTGGAACAAAAGCGAGGCTTTCCGCAATTTCTGGATAGGACTGTGGGAAGCCATCAAAAGCGTTGTTTCCGGCGCAATCAGCGGCATACAGGGGTTTCTTGCCGGTATGCAGGCTGGCTTTTCTGCCGCGTGGAACGCGATTCAAACAACGGTCAGCACCGTTGTTTCTGCCATCGCCAGCGGTCTGCAAGCGGCATGGGCTGGCATTACCGGCGCTGTCTCCACGGCGCTTAGTGCAATTCAGGCTGTTTTCTCCGCTGTGTGGGGCGCAATTCAAGCCGTTGTCAGCGGTATTGTTTCCACTATCGCCAGCAATCTGCAAGCGGTATGGGGCACCATCGGCGACGGTGTGACGACCGCCTTTAACGGCATCAAAGAGATTTTTTCTAACGTCTGGAACTACATCAAAACCCTTGTGCTTGGCGTCGTGTTGGTGATCTGCGATTTAGTCACCGGCGATTTTACCGCCCTGAAAAGCGATGTTTCCAATATCCTGTCGGCGTTGTCCAACGCTGTTTCCGGCATTTGGAACGGCATCAAGGCGGTTGTCAGCGGCGTTGCAAATGCCATTGTCAGCGCAGTCTCCGCCGCATGGAATGGTCTGCTGTCTACAATCAGCACGGTTTGCAGCGCGATCAGCAGCACCGTACAGGCGATTTGGAACGGCATCAAGGCGTTTATCAGCGGGGCGATGTTGGCGATTTCCAGCGCGGTTTCCGCCGCGTGGAATGGGCTGCTGTCTATCGTCAGCAGCGTGTGCCAAGGTATCAGAAACACCGTACAATCCATCTGGAATGGCATTTTAGGCTTTTTCCGTGGGTTGCCCGGTACGCTTGCGAGCATCGGCAGCAGTATGTTCAATGCCCTTGCCAACGGCATTACCAGCGTTGCCGGGGCGGTCTACAATGCTGCCGTCAGCTGTATTACACAGGCAATCACTTACATCAAGGCACTGCCCGCGCAGGCTGTGCAATGGGGTTCTGACTTCATCAACGGTTTGGCGCGCGGTATCACGTCCGCCGCAAACGCTGTGGTGGAAAAGGTGCGCGGCATTGCCGAAAACATCCGTAGTATGCTGCACTTTTCCCGCCCGGACGAAGGCCCCTTGCGCGATTACGAGAAGTGGCCGGTTGATTTTATCCACGGCTACGCCGACGCCATGCGCGGCGCTATGCCGTACCTGCAAAAGACCCTCGACGGTATCACCGCTGGCATGGCGGTTATGGTAAACGGTTCGCCGCTTGCCACCGCTGGCGCAGGCGCGGGGGCAGTTACCAACAACACTACCATGAATCAGACTGTCAACATAACCAGCCCGCAAGCGCTGTCGCCCGGCGAAACCGCGCGGCAGACCCGCTTTGCAACCCGCGATCTGCTTGCCAAGTTAAAGGGGTGATTTTATGCGAAATTTCCTGCTGACCTGCAAGCGCGGCGGGGAAAGTATCGTCATCGGCTACCGCTGGCCGCTGTGGTTGGACGACGTGGACGGCCTTACAAAATCCGAATTTGAGGTTGAAACCGAAAAAGGCAGCGGCCAGGACGGCGAAATTTATAAATCCAGCACCGCCGCCAAGCGGAACATTGTGATCTACTGTTGGATTAAGGACAACCACCGCGCTATGCGGGAAAGGCTGTACAGCTTTTTCCTCCCGCGCGAAACCGGAACCCTGTACGTTACTGACGGCGACGTCACCCGCAAAATCGACTATGTGCCCGAATTTGTAGATGTTGACCCTACCGGCCAGCAGCGCAAGGCAACGATCAGCCTTATGTGCCCCGACCCGCAATTCAAGGATATTACCGATGAGCGCGTGGAAATGGCTACATGGGAGGGGCTTATTGAGTGGCCGGACGATGTGATGGAAATACCCGATGAACCCTTTGAAATGACTACCAAGCGCACCAACCTCGTTGTCACCATTGAAAACAGCAGTAATGTTACGCGCAGCCTGACCGTGCAATTCAAGGCGACCGGCACCGTATACAACCCCAGTCTATTTGAAGTCAAGCGCCAAAAGGGGTTCAAAATCCTGTGTGAAATGCACGCGGGTGATGTGCTGACCGTAACAACAGGGTTGAAAAACAAACGGGTAAAGCTGAAACAAAACGGCGTTGAAAAAAGCGCAAATAATCTGTGGGTGTACGGCTCCACATGGCTGCAAGCGGAACCCGGTGACAACGTATTCCGCTATGACGCGGGAAGCGGCATCGGCAATCTGGAGGTTGTTGTTTCCAGTACGCCCGCCTATTGGGGTGTATAGCTTATGGAATTATATGTGTTTGCCGAAAGCGGTGAATTTCTGGGCGTGATTGACCTGTTTTCTTCCCTGCGCTGGCGTCGGCGTTATTGGGAACCGGGCGAGGTAGAACTGCACCTGTACGCCACCGAGGAAAACATAGCCCTGTTGCAGCCCGGTGTCATTCTGCGCCGGGTTGACCGCAAGGAATCTGCCCGCGTGATGGGCATTGACATCAAGGGCTACGAACTTACCGTGTCGGCGCGTATGCTGTCCATCTATTTCGGCATGGCGCTTGTAATCGGCTTGAAAAGCTACACCGGCACCCCGGCTGAAATCCTGTGCCAGCTTGCCGAAGATGCCCGCGATTCTGTGCCTGAACTGGTTGTTGACCGCGCCGACCTGCCCACAGGCGACGCCATCACAATACAGCTGGATTTCAAAAACACGCTGAAAGCAATGACCGCCGTTGCCAAAGCATACGGCCTGGGCTATCGTCTGCTGTACAGCACGGAACAAAAATTCACGTTTCAGGTGTACGAGGGCGCAGACCACAGCGCCGAGCAGACGGACAACCCGGTCGTCTATTTCACGGATGAATTTCAGAACTTCATCGACGCCGAATACAGCCTTGATGAATCCGACTATTGCAATGTTGCGTATGCGCGCGGCAGCGACGGCACCATTGTTTCCATTGACCGTTCCAAAGGCGGCCGCAAGCGGGTGTGCTATGTTGATGCCTCCAGCGTGACCCCGGACGGCAAGACTGATTCGGCATACCGCGACGAACTGAAAACACAATGCGGCTGGGCGCTGTTCGACCACATCAAGACCGAGAACTTCACCGGCACGGCGACCGACGTTGAAAATTTTGTCTACACCGAGGATTGGGATTTAGGCGACAAAGTAACCACCGGCGATTCCACCATCGGCAAGACCCTGACCGAGCGCGTGACCGAAGTTGAGGAAATCTACGAAAACGGCGGCGTTACCGTCTACCCGGTCACAGGCAAAACAAAATCCGAAACCTTAGATTTGGAGGATTTATAAATGGGTGAATGGAGTGGATTCTTTCCCTCGCACAATGGGGACAGAAAATATACCACCGCTGATACCGCCGCCACAACGGATATTCTGTTCCATTCCGGCGTGTGCCAGCAAGGTGATCTGACCCTTGCCCCGGCGGGCGGCATGACCGCGCAGCTGGGCGAAGGCTGGGCTATTGTGAACGGCTACCACTACAAGAACGACGGCCCGCTTGTGCTTACGTTCGGCTATGCCGACGGCGCGCTTGACCGTATTGACACGGTTGTTGTTCGGCGCGATGTAAACACGCGGGATATTCACGCAATGGTCGTGGCTGGTACGCCTGCCATTACGCCGGTTGCCCCCGCTTACATTCGTGACGCCGAAACATACGATCTGTGCCTGTACTATGTCCGCGTTCCTGCCGGTGCTACCGCGATCACATCCAGCATGATTACCGACAAGCGCGCGGATTCTGACCTGTGCGGGTATGTGTACTGCAAATTCAAGGGCATCGACCTGACCGTGATGCAGAAACAGTACGAAACGTGGTTCAGCGAACTGTCCGACACCGCGCTTGCAGATCAGGAGGCTTTTGAAAGCGAATTTGCAAAGTGGTTTGCCCACATGAAAGATCAGCTGACCGAGGACGCCGCCGGAAATCTGCAACTGCAAATTGACAAACAGCAAGAACAGATTGACGCGATCTTGCGGGAAGATGTACGCAAAGAGGGCTTTGTGGGGCATTGCTACAACGGCTTTACCCACTGTCAGCCGACATAAAGGAGGCTATATAGCATGAAAGGATTTCCGAAAACCATTGCAACCAAGGCAGACCTCTTGAACTGCCTTGCCATGGCGCAGGCAACGCCGCCCGCATTCCCTGTCAGCGAGCTTGCCGCCGCTATCGAACAGATTGAAGCGGGCGCGTACCTGCATTGCCCGATTCTGGGCGTTGACGGTACGACGGTAACGATTGGTTACTGCGCCGAAGCTGCCGCCGGTCAGACCACCGGCAACGGTGCCAAGATCACCGCCGTGGAGCATATCGAAGAAGATGACGCCACCGGCACAAAGCAGCTGACAAAAACTGCGGTGACGCTTGCAAAGGCGCTGCCGTCTGATACCGAAACCCTGCTGATTCCGGCACCCAGCACCGCCGCACAGCGCATGGGGCTGACCGCTGCCGAACTGAAAAATATTAAAGGTGTGGTGATGAGTTTATGAGCCGTTTTCTTGTGGATAGTCTTACCGACAAACGCGCCCTGCTGAATTGCAAGGTATTCGGCGCGCTGTCCGATGTGGTTGCCCCGGTCAAAAAGTACCTCGACGCAAACGCCGCAAAACAGATCACGGTATTTGCCGACTGCGTTTTTGCCCTGACCGGCGGCGGTGTGTTTCGGACGCAGAACACTGTGCTGACCGAGGCAAACCTCGACAGCGGCACTTTTACCGTCGGTTCGGACTACTATGTGTATCTGTGCGACCCCGGCAGCGATGCAGATGAAATCTACATTATTTCCAAAAACAGCACCTACCCCTCCGGCTACAATGCCGATACCAGCCGCAAGATCGGCGGATTCCACTTTGGCAAATGCCGCAAATCGCTGTCCGTGTCCGACGTCTATGACGGCATTGTGCCCGCGTCCGTGTGGACGCTGCTTTGGCGGCCGGCTTGCAGCCCGGAGGCTATGGTTTACATCGGCGGCGGCACATGGCTTGACATCTATATCAACAGCGACGATGCAAACGGCGGTCTGTTGAGTAAGTACAACGCCACGCCCATTACCGGCACCGAGGGGCTGAACTGGTACATTGCGCAGGAACGCTTGCGCCGCGTGGGTAAGCGTATGCCATCTTACGGCGAGTGGTGCAAGGGTGCCGAGGGAAGCCCGCAGGGGCTTGATGCCAGCAACGCAAACGGCTGGACGGCTACCAGCAACACGGCGCGGCAGCTGACCGGCTATGTAGCCAACGCAACAAGCCTGCTGGGTCTGCGTGACTGCGCGGGTAACGTGTGGGAATGGCTGGACGAACTTTGCCTTGACCCCAACGCAAGCAGCTGGAACTGGTATGACGTCGTGCCCGGCTACGGTCAGATTTATATGCCGTCCGATACCGCCCTCCGCGCCCTGGTTGCTGGCGGCAGCTGGAGCGACGGTGCCCACTGTGGTGCCCGCACTGTGCATTGCAGCCTTTACCCTTGGTACGTCTACACCCCTGTGGGCGTGCGCGGGGCCTGTGACGCTGTTTGACCGTCTTGCCCCGCGAAAGCGGGGCTTGTGAAAAACTATGAATCCACTTGAAACAGAACAACTAATTTATGATTTTGCACTGTACATCTACCCGATCTTGAACAACTGGCCTAAAGCGGAGAAATTCGCCCTTACCAACAGGATTAAGAATTGCATTTTCACGATGCTGGAGGAATGTGTTGCCTTGCGCAAATCCAGCACGAAGAAAAGCCATGCTTATGCCATTGACCGGGAATTGGATATGCTGCGCACCTACTTCCACCTCGGCTACGACCTGAAATATTGCAACGCCCACCGCTACGAAGTGATCGGGCGCAAGCTGGCGGAGATTGGCGGCAGAGTTGGCGGGCTTATCAAAGCCATCAACGCAAGACCATAACCATGGGCTGAACCCTTATTTTCCCTCCACGCCCTGATTGCTGGCGGCAACTGGAACAACGGTGCCCACTGTGGTGCCCGCACTGTGAATTGCAACAATTACCCTTGGAACGTCAACACCAATGTGGGCGTGCGCGGGGCCTGTGACTTCTATTATTACGCGGGGCAGATTGGTACGGTCAAGGCTTTACCGACAGACTTTTCAAGAAGTCAGAGGATTCGGCCTGTTCGGGGCAATACCCGGCAAACATCAAAAAGGACGGCTGCCGCAAGTAGCCCATGCAAAAGAGGGAGCCGTGTTGCCTTATGGGGCACAAACGCATCAATAACATTTACGATCAAATTTACACCTATGAAAATCTGCTGAAAGCATACCGAAAGGCACGCAAAAACAAACGATACCGCACCGAGGTACTTGCCTACACCGCCCGCCTGTCGGAAAACCTTTTGGAATTGCAGGAAGATTTCAAGACGTGTACATACCACCCGCAGCCTTATCGGTCTTTCACCATCTACGAGCCGAAAGAAAGAATCATTCGCGCCCTGCCATTCAAAGACCGAGTTGCCCAGCACGCCCTCTGCAATGTCATTCGCCCGATCATTGAACGCGGGTTCTACGCCCATTCCTATGCCTGCATTGATGGGCGCGGTGCGCACAAAGCAAGTCATGACCTGTCACGCTGGTATTACCGCCTGTACAGGGAATGGGACGGCAATGTGTGGGTGCTAAAGGGCGACATTCACAGCTATTTTGCGAGTATGTCCCACGACGTACTAAAGTGGCAATACCGCAGAGAAATCAAAGACCGGCGCGTGCTTGCCCTGCTGGACTGCATCGTAGATCACAACGGCACCGGCGAGCCTGTCGGCGTACCTGTGGGCAACCTGACAAGTCAGCTGTTTGGCGGTATGTACCTGACGCCGCTTGATCGTTTCGTGAAAGAAACCCTGCGTGCAAAATGGTATATGCGCTACATGGACGATTTCGTCATTTTGGCGCGCAGCCGCCTCGAACTGGTTGAACAGCTGGAAAAGATCACCGAGTTCCTACACACTGAACTGCGCCTTGAATTGAACCCCAAAACAAAGATTTACAAACCAATGCACGGAATTGATTTTGTAGGGTATCGGCATTTCCACGATTACCGGCTGATACGCAAGGACAGCATAACCCGCTGCCGCCGACGTATCCGCCGGTATGCCGCTGGCGAGGTCAGCTGGAACCAACTGCAAGAACAGCTTACCAGCTGGACAGGACACGCAAGCCATGCCGATGCCTGTGGAATCGTCCGTAAAATCTGGGCAGAGGCGCTTTCCGCAAAAGCGGCGCGTGAATCTGCCAACAAGGACGGTGAAGCCTATGACGGCGCGAGAGATAGCCCGCACAGCGCTTGATCTTGCCGATGAAGCACTTGCCCTTGCTGAACGCAAGGACAGCTGCACAGGCGGTCAGCGCCGCGCACTGGCTGATTTGGAATTTGAATATGCAATCGGCATATTCAAAACTACGAACACGGAAACGGAGGAAAAAAACAATGCGACTTTCCAACGGTGAAGTTCTGCTGCACTGGCCGCTTGACATTCATGTGCTGACACAGGGCTGGTATTACAATGACGGCTCCCTGCATCAAGCGGTTGATCTGCGTACCCAGATCAAAGGTATGTATATCCGCCCGGTCTATGCCGCCGAGGACGGCACGGTCGATCAGACGCAAAACTGGGATGGGCACACAAAAACAGGTATGCAGAGCTATGGCAACATGGTGAGAATCAAACACGCGCCCTACAAGAGAAAGACCTTGCAGACGCGGTACGCACACCTGTCCAGCTATTGCGTCAAGTACGGCCAGAGGGTTAAAGAGGGCGAGATCATCGGTTACAGCGGCATGACAGGCAACGTATACGGCGCGCACCTGCATTTTGAAGTTATCCTCAACGGAAAACGCACCAACCCGCTTACATGGCTTGACGCTGATTATACCCTTGCCACCGGCAAGGAATACCAGTTCAACAAGGGCGAACACAGCGTTGTTGTGCCCGCTGCCGATACCGCAGACAAAAAACTGCAAATCCCCACCATCGGCCCTATGAGCAAGGGCGACTATGATGCCCTGCTGAAAACTGCCGCTGACAACGGCAGTGCGCCGACCCTGTACACTGTAACCATGCAGGCAATGTCTACCGCTGCCGCCTCTGCCTTACAGCAAAAGGCGGACGCACTGGGCGTCCACTACACAAGCAAATGGGTGGAGGACTAAACCATGCAGCAAATCATCTTGCAGATGTTGCCTGGCCTGTTGACGTCGCTTGTGACAGCCCTTGCGGGCGCTGTGGCGGGCTTTGCCCTTGGGCACAGGAAAGCAACCGAGAACAAGGACAAAGCCATGGAAAGCGGCGTGAAAGCCCTGCTGCGTGGGCAGGTAATGTCTTTGGGCTTGCATTATATCAGCAAGGGCGTTATTCCGCCCTATGGTATGGAAACCCTGCGCAATTACTATGACCCCTATGTTGCCTTGGGTGATGGAGACCCCTCTATCAAACACATCATGGCAAACTGTGAACGCTTACCGGCGTGTGCCGCCGGAAATAAGGAGGAATAACCCATGAAAAAGAACTACCTTGCAGCTCTTGCGAAAGCCGCTGCCGTGCGCGCGGTCAAAACCGTTGCACAGACCGCTATTGCCACGATCGGCAGCGCCGCCGTTCTGGGCGCGGTTGACTGGCGCATTGTGGTGAGCGCGTCCGCCTTGGCCGGTCTGCTGTCCTTGCTTACCAGCATTGCGGGCTTGCCCGAAGTGCCTGACAGCGACGGCGACGGAATCCCGGACGAAGCGGACGACTAAAGAACACGGCAGACCGCCCGCATGGGTTGTCTGCCGTGTTCTGTTTATTCTGCTGTATCCTGCGGCGCTGGGTCTGGAATATATTCCATGAGATCGCCGGGCTGGCAGTTCAGCAGGGCGCACAGCTTGTTTATTGAGCGATAATCAAGTCCACCGCCTTTGCCAAGTTTGTCCAGAACGGACGGACTGATTCCGTTTTTTCGCAACCAGTATTTGTTATGGCCCTGTTTTGATAATTGCTTATACAGCCCTTCATAAGTTATCATATAAACACCTCGCTATAAAGTGGCCTTTTTCAGTATCCCTATTATAGCACAGGAAAGTGTACTAAAGCAAGTACAAAAATACACAATAAATTGTATTAAAGATAGTGCAATTTGCGCATTGCATTATTGCACTAGATATAGTACAATATAAACATAGCAAGGGGCGGTACAAATAGAAAGGAACCGCCAAAATGAAAAGCAAAGAATTTGAAGCACTTAGCAAGGAATCCCAACAACAATACTTCCGGCTGTACATCGAATTTCTAAAGCTAAAAAATAAAAAGGTCAGACGGACACCCTGCGAAAAGTAACCATCTAACCTAGAGAACAAGAAACGCAACCGCCCCTTGCTTATTTTTTATTATAAACATATTGGCGGCGAAAATCAAGACCGTGGAGGGTCTGTTGTATGAAAAAATCATTTTTATCTGGTTATGCCGTACCCGAATGGCTTGCCGATGCCTGCGCCCGCGAATGCGCCCGCGGCTTTTGCGGTCATGCTGTACTTTCTGTCCGTCAACTGGAATTTCTTCTTGCGCTTGCACAGGGCGCGGCAGAAATGATTTAGCAGGGGGATATAGATATGCCACGCATCTTTAAGCATCTTACACGCACCGACAGACTGCGCATTGAAAAATGCTTAAATGAGGGGTACACCTACCGTCAAATTGCAGATGTTTTGCGTGTGCATATCAGCACTGTATACAGAGAAATTGAACGCGGCTCATACACGCGCTTGAATGGCGACACCTATGAATTTTATACGGCTTATAGCCCTGATATAGCCGAGGAACGCTACCGGGCGAATTTGAGCGCCAAGGGAGCCGATCTGAAAATTGGAAACGATCACGAATTTGCAAAGTATATCGGCAACAAAATCAAAAATGAAAAGCGTTCCCCGGCGGCGGCTATGGCAGATATAGTGCTGGAGGGAAAGGTGTTCAAGACGTCCGTGTGCGTCAGCACGATATACAGCTATATTGCAAAAGGCGTGTTTGCAGATATTACAGACAAAGACCTGCCCGACAAGCCAAAGCGCCACCGCAAGCCAAAAGAGAACAAGCAAGGCTCCAGACCCCCGCGCGGCGAAAGCATTGAAAAGCGCCCGGAGATCATCAACAGCCGTGATGAATTTGGACATTGGGAAATGGATACCGTTTACAGCGCTGCCGAAACAAGCCTGCGCGCCCTGCTGGTTCTGACCGAGCGAAAGACCCGCAAAGAAATTATTATCCTGATGCCTGACAGGACAGCAAAAAGCACCGTTCGTGCCCTGAATCGGCTGGAACGGCGCTTGGGTGCTAAATTCCGCAAAATCTTCAAATCTATTACCGTAGACAACGGCACGGAATTTTCTGATTTGGTTGGTATGGAAAAATCTGTTCTATACAACGGGGCGCGGACACGATTTTATTATTGCCACCCTTACAGTTCATGGGAACGCGGGTCAAACGAAAATCTGAACCGAATGATTCGCCGCTGTTTCCCGAAGGGCACGAGTTTTGCCAGCGTCACCAGAAAGCAGGTGCAGCGCGTAGAAGATTGGATTAACAACTATCCCCGCAAAGTGCTGGGCTATTTGACCGCCGAAATACTCTATAATGAGTGTGTCTCCGCCCTGCCCAAAAATTAAATTATGAAATTTTCGCATTTACTATTGACATTCACCAAAAAGTTTGGATTTTTTCAACTTTTTTCCGCGCCAGGTCACTGCACCGTGGTTTCTACCTGGGGTGCACCGCCTGCCAGCTGTTCGGCGGTCAGGGGCGCGGGGGCTGCGGCGGGCTGTTCCAGCTTTTCGCGGGCCACGGCCAGCATCAGTTTGATGCGGTTCTCCTGGTTGACGCGGGTCGCGCTGGGGTCGTAGTCCACCGGCGTGATGTTCGCATCGGGGTGCAGGGCGCGGATCTTGTTGATCATGCCCTTGCCCACGATGTGGTTGGGCAGGCAGCCGAAGGGCTGGGCACAGACGATGTTGCCATAGCCGCCCTCGACCAGCTCGATCATCTCGGCGGTCAGCAGCCAGCCCTCGCCCATCTTGGCACCCAAAGAGATGATACCCTCTGGCTTTTTCATCAGCTCGCGGAAGGAGCCGGGCGCGTAGAAGCCGTACTTGCGCATGGCGTCGTAGCTGGCGCAGCCGATGCCGTCCAGCCAGCTCAGAAACGCATCCGCGCCGCCTGCGACCAGCTTGTTGCCGCCGTACAGGTCGATGTCCAGCTTGTAGTTGGCCACGCAGTACTCTACAAAGCCCATCAGACCGGGCAGGTTGACCTCGCAGTCCTGGCTCTCAAGGAATTTTTCCAAATCATTATTGCCCAGCGGCGAATACTTGACGTAAATTTCGCCGACAACGCCGACCTTGACCTTCGGTACGCGGGTGATGGGGATGGTGGCGTAGTCCTTCGCGATGTCGTAGAAGCGGCGTTTCATATCGTGGGCGGAGTAGTTCCTGTCGCTGCGAATCCAGCCCTGGATGGTGGCGATCCACTTTTCGGTCATGGCGTCGGCGTCGCCCTTGTGATCCTCATAGGCGTGGGTCTGGCTGCGCAGGGCCACCAGCATATCACCGTAGAAAATCGATGCAATGACTTTGCGCAGCAGCGGCACAGTCAGCGGCAGGCCGCTGCCCTTTTCCAGACCGGAGAAGTTCAGCGACGCGACCGGGATATTGCCGTAGCCCGCCTTGACGAGGGCCTTGCGCAGCAGCTTGATGTAGTTGGACGCGCGGCAGCCGCCGCCGGTCTGGGTGATGAGCAGCGCCGTGTGATCCAGGTCGTACTTGCCGCTGTTCAGCGCGTCCAAGAACTGACCGATGACCAGAAGCGCCGGGTAACAGGTGTCGTTATGGACGTATTTCAGGCCCAGCTGGGCGACCTCGCTGCCGCAGTTGCCCAGCACCTCGGTCTGGTAGCCCTCGCTGGCCAGCGCCGCCTGCATGAGCCGGAACTGGGTGACCGCCATGTTGGGAATCAGGATTTTATGGGTCTTTACCATATCCTTGGTAAAATTGGGAGTCATGTATTCCATGGGTTGCCTCTTACTTATGGTCTTCTTTCCGTTCTTCCAGTGCTGCAAACAGGCTGCGCAGGCGGATGTTCACCGCGCCCAGGTTCGTGATCTCGTCGATCTTCAGCTGGGTGTACAGCTTGCCGCCCGCCTGCAAAATCTCGCGGGTCTCGTCGGTGGTTACGGCGTCTAGGCCGCAGCCGAAGGACACCAGCTGCACCAGATCCATGTCGGGCTGTTCGGTGCAGTACTTGGCGGCGGCGTACAGGCGGCTGTGGTAGGTCCACTGGTTCAGCACGGCGGTTTGGAACTTCTGCTCGTGCCAGCTGACGGAATCCTCGCTGACGACGGCCGCGCCCTGGCGGATAATAAGCTGGTTGATGCCGTGGTTTACCTCGGGGTCAACGTGGTAGGGGCGGCCCGCCAGCACGACGATATGCTTGCCTTCCTTGCGGGCAGCGGCGATGATCTCGGTACCCTTGTCGCGCAGCTGCTGCATATGGCGGGCGTACTCGTCGTAAGCCGCGTCGATGGCCTCATGCACGGCCTTTTTGTCCAGCCCCGGGAAATATTTGTCCAGCGCCTGCTGGAATTTCTTGTAGAAATCCTTGCGGCGCTCGAGGTTGAAGTAGTCGTAGATGAACTTCGTCGCGTTCAGTTCGGGGCAGTTGCCCTCCAAAACCTCGGGGTAATAGGCGACGACCGGGCAGTTATAATGGTTGTCACCCAGGTGCTCATCCAGGTTATAGCTCATGCAGGGGTAGAAGATCGCATCCACGCCCTGCTCACACAGCCAGCGGATGTGGCCGTGGGTCAGCTTGGCCGGGAAGCAGGCCGTGTCGCTGGGTATGGTCGCCTGGCCGCTCTGGTACAGCTTGCGGTTGGAGAAGGGGCTGACGACGACCTCAAAGCCCAATTTGGTGAACAGTGTGTGCCAGAACGGCAGCAGCTCGTACATATTCAGGCAGAGCGGGATGCCGATTTTGGCGCGGGGGCTGGCCGGGGCGGCTGCCTTGCGGTAGTCGTCCAGCAGCTTCAGCTTGTAGGCGTAGAGGTCCAGATCCTCATTGTTGGCCTTGCCGGTCACGGGTTTGTCGCACCGGTTGCCGGAGATAAACCGCTTGCCATCGGCAAAAACGTTGACGGTCAGCTGGCAGTGGTTGCCGCAGCCGTTGCACTGCACGGTGTTGACCTTCTGGCTGAACGCTTCCAGCTCGGCCTCGGTCAGGACGGTGCTGTGGGCGTTCTCGCCCGCGCGGCTCTTGCCGTACAAGGCTGCACCGTAAGCGCCCATCAGGCCCGCAATGTCGGGGCGGATGACGTTGACGCCCATCTCTTTTTCAAAGGCGCGGAGGACAGCTTCATTATAGAAAGTACCGCCCTGCACGACGATGTTGCGGCCCAGCTCTTCCGGGCTGGACGCGCGGATGACCTTGTACAGCGCGTTCTTGACGACGGAAATCGACAATCCGGCGCTGATATTTTCAATCGATGCACCGTCCTTCTGCGCCTGCTTGACAGAGGAGTTCATGAACACGGTGCAGCGGGAACCCAAATCGACCGGCTTGTCGGCAAACAGGCCCAGCGCGGCGAACTCCTTGACATCGTAGCCCAGCGCCTGGGCAAACGTCTGTAAAAAGCTGCCGCAGCCGGAGGAACAGGCCTCGTTCAGGAAGATGTTGCTGATGGCACCATCCTCGATCTTGAAGCACTTCATGTCCTGGCCGCCGATGTCGATGATGAAATCGACGTCGGGCAAAAAGTGCTTGGCGGCGGTGAAGTGGGCCACCGTCTCCACCAGTCCGCGGTCACAGTGGAACGCATTCTTGACGAGTTCCTCGCCGTAGCCGGTGGTGGTCACGCTGGCAATTTGCAGGCCCGGGTGCTCCTGATAGAGTTTGAGCAGCGTCTCTTTGACCAGCGGGATGGGGTTGCCCAGGTTCGGACGGTAGCTCTCAAACAGAATGTTGGCGTCGTTGTCGATGACCACCAGCTTGATGGTGGTGGAGCCGGAGTCAATGCCGATATGTACCGGCCCACAGTCTGCACCAAAGGGCAGGCAGGGCACGGTGGCTTTCAGGTGGCGGGCGTGGAATTCCTCGTACGCCTGCTTATTGGCAAACAGCGGCGGCAGGCTGACGTAGGTGGCCGTGGCACTGTAATCGTCCAGGCGCTTGGCAACCTCGCGCAAATCGGATTCCTCGTCGGCGTAGAACGCAGCGCCCATGGCGACGAAGAGAAGGCTGTTCTCCGGCAGAGTGCCGGTGACGCCCAGCGTGCGGTCAAAGCTCTCGCGCAGGGTCTTGGCGAAAGTCAGCGGACCGCCGAGGTACAGAATGTTGCCCTTGATGGGGCGGCCCTGGGCCAGGCCCGCAATGGTCTGGTTGACGACGGCCTGATAGATGGAGGCCGCGATGTCGCCCGCCTGCGCACCCTGGTTGATGAGGGGCTGGATGTCGCTTTTGGCAAACACGCCGCAGCGGCTGGCGATGGTGTAGGTGCGGGTCGCGCCCTGGGCGGCCTTGTCCATCTCGTCGGCACCCATCTTCAGCAGGGTTGCCATCTGGTCGATGAACGCGCCGGTGCCGCCGGCACAGCTGCCGTTCATGCGGACCTCGGTGCCGTTGGTCAGGAACAGGATTTTTGCGTCCTCGCCGCCCAGCTCAATGATGCAGTCGGTGCCGGGGGCCAGGCGGTTGGCTGCCACGCGGGTGGCGAAAACCTCCTGCACAAAGGGCACCTTACAGCTGTCGGCCAGGCCCATGCCGGCCGAGCCGGAGATGGCCAAATATGCGCGGCCGTCTGGCAGGTACTCTGCCGCGACCTTTTCCAAAAGGGCCTTGCCCTTCTCTAAAATATGGCTGAAATGACGTTCGTAGGTAGAATAGATGATTTGATCGGCGTCGTTCAGCACGACACATTTAATCGTGGTGGAACCAATGTCCAGACCAACTCTCATAGGATTTTGCCTCCTGCGGGTATGAGTGTCTGCGGGATACCGTAGGCCGGGTCTGCCCCATGGCGATACAATATCAGCTTATATTATACAGGTTTCGGCGGCATTCGGCAAGGGGCGCGGCGCCGAAAAAACGTTGTCAAATGCGAAAATTTGTACAAAAAAAACACGAAAGCGGTGCGGAGACGATCCGCACCGCTTTCGCGTCAAAAGAAAAGAGGAGTATGGATGAAAAACTTGGGGTCCTGTTCTGGGGGCCGGGTCCCTGCTCCCTTCCCGGAGAACACTTATAGTATATCCGGCAAATGTGTCAAAGTCGTGAAGGAAAATTCAACAAATTAAGAAGGGTTTGTGAACAAACGGGAGGCTCTTACAGCAAAAACCACCTGGCTTTACGCCAGGTGGTCATGTACTTTATTTACTGATCGTCCCCATTCAGCCGATCAATCTGATCCTGCAACAGCTGCGACACAGGCCGCCGGGTGTTGCGCAGGCGGTGAACCGGGGCGGGGGCAGCGGGCTTATGCTGCACCGGTTGGGCCTTCGCCTTCACGCGCAGGCGCTCAGCGGGTTTGTCCCCTGCCGGGGCGGCAGTCTTGGCAGCCGGGTGCGGGGCGTTGACGGGGATATCCGTCTCCGGGGTGCCCTGGGCAAAGCTGCGCATATCGGTGCCCAGCTCTTTCAGCTCGGCCTCGGTCTGATCCAGCGCCTGGTAGATAGCCTGGGTCAGACCGTCCAGATCCAGCGTGGCAGCGCTCAAACGCTCGTCCACGCGGGCCAGACGCTCCCGCACAAGCATGACGCCCGACGCAATGCTGCGGGCGTTCTCGGCCATGCGGCTTTTCTGCAAATCGGCCTGCTGCTTCAGCTCTTTTTCGGCGCTGTCCGCATACAGGCGGGCGTCGGCCAGAATCTTACCGGCTTCCAGCTTGGCTTCCCGCACCAAATCGGACGTGGGCGCAGCGGGGGCAACGGTAGTGTTCAGCTGCCGGGCCGAAGCCAGCTGCTTTTGCAGCTCGTCCACCTGCTGCTGCAAGTCGTGGCATTTCAGCTGCCAGATGTTGGCGTTCTTCTGGTTTTCGCGCTGGGTGGACTGGAACGACGCGGTCTTTTTCTTGATGGTCTCCAGCTGCTCGTCCGCTTCGCGGCGCTTGGCCTCGGCGGCGTCGGCACGCTGGGTGGCGGCGGCCAATTCGGCTTTCAGGGCCTCGATGCGGCTGTCGCCGGCACTGCGCTCATTGCGCAGGTCGTCCAACTTGGACTGCATCTGCTGCAGCTGTCGGTTATATTCCAGTTCGTGCTGCTGGGCCTCGTTTGCCAGGGCGTTCATGTAAGCCAGCACATCATTTTTATCAAAGCCGAACAAGCTGGAACGGAAACCCTGTTCCTGAATGTTCATCGGTTCAGACGGCATGGCTTTTTACATCCTCTCGCAGCAAAATTTATCAGGAACGCTTGTTCAAGATGCTGAGCAGGTCGTCAAAGTAATCGCCGTCATCCTCTTCCTCAGCGGGGGCAGCGGGCTGGGCGGCCACGGGAGTATCCATGCCGGTGCTGAAGGACTGGGTGAAGATGGGGTTGGGCATAACCGGGTTGATCTGCTGCTGGGCAGGCTGCACCGGGCGGGCCGGAGCGTCGGACTGCTGGACCGGCTGCTGCGCAGCGGGCTGGGTGGCAGCGGCGCGCTTGGCGTCCACATGGGCCTGGATGGGCTCGTCCACCTCGGGCGTGCTCTCGAAGCCGGTGGCGACAACGGTAATGCTCATCTCGTCGCTCAGGCGCTCGTCGAACGCAGTACCCCAAATGATGTTGGCATCGGGATGTGCGCTCTGGGTGATCATGCTGGCAGCGGTCTCGACATCCTCCAGGCCGATATCCGGGCTGGACGTGATGTTGATGATGACGCCGCGCGCACCGGCAATGCTGGTCTCCAGCAGCGGGCTGGAAATGGCAGCCTTGGCGGCGTTCTCGGCCTTGCCGGCACCCTTGGCGACGCCGACGCCCATGTGGGCGAAGCCGGCGTCCTTCATGATGGAGCGCACGTCAGCAAAGTCCAGGTTGATGAAGGCCGGGATGTTGATCAGGCTGGAAATGCTCTCGACGCCCTGGCGCAGCACGTTGTCAGCGGCCTCAAAGGCGTTCATCAGGGTAATCTTCTCCTGGCTGATGAGCTTCAGGCGCTCGTTGGGAATGACGATCAGAGAGTCGACGTGCATCATCAGGGAAGCGATGCCCTGCTCGGCCTGGGCCATCTTGCGCTTGCCCTCAAAGGCGAAGGGCTTGGTGACGATGCCGACGGTCAGGATGCCCAGGTCATGGGCCGTCTCAGCCACGACAGGGGCAGCGCCCGTGCCGGTGCCGCCGCCCATACCGGCGGTGATAAAGACCATCTGTGCACCCTTCAGGGAGTTGGTGATCTCGTCCTTGCTCTCCTCGGCAGCGCGCTGGCCAATCTCCGGGTCAGCACCGGCGCCGCGGCCCTTGGTCAGCTTGGCACCAAGCTGAACCTTCTGGGTGGCCTTGGAGTTGAGCAGGGCCTGCTGGTCAGTGTTCATCGCAACGAACTCGACACCAGACAGACCTGCCTCCACCATACGGTTGACGGCGTTGCCGCCGCCGCCACCTACGCCGATAACCTTGATATTGGTTACATTTTGCATTTCTTCATCGAGAACGAATGCCATGAGTGTATCCCCCTAAAAGTGAAGTTGTTTAACCGGATCCTATGGGTTTTGCCCGCATATGGGCACACTGATCCGCGATTTTTTACATATAACTGATTATTAGAATATCAAATTTTACAGACAATTTCAATACCCCAAGGGCAAATTCATAAAAAAAGTGGTAGGGATACGGCATACGCTGCTCTTTTTTCTCTTATCTCTTATCCAATTTCCGCCCCCAGTCGCCTTATCTCCCCCGGCAAATCGGCATACCCCCTGCGGATATGCCCCGGGTCGCGCAGGGTGGTCGTGCCGTCTGCGCCGAGGGCGGCCACCAGCAGGGCGGCCCCGCCGCGCAG